>OBDB01000197.1_pt1 | contig 21671 bp, 22 predicted proteins | sample 1518221 | NCBI WGS metagenome assembly OBDB01 (sample SAMN01760938, study PRJEB22395) | human gut metagenome | reverse complement strand
TTTCTGATGATTTCGCTGCCTCTTTTGAGGCCGCCGCATCCCGGGCTGAGGTGGCTGCTTCTGACGCCTTCGTGGTCGCGGCGGATACAGAAGTGGCTGCTGATTGTTGTGACGCTGCCGCATTCGTTTCTGACGTTTTCGCCGCAGCGGCACTGGTAGCTGCCGCGCTTTTTGAGGACTCTGCAGCGGCAGCACTTTTTGAGGCTTCACTGGCCTTTGTTGATGCCGTTCCTGCGCTGGAAGATGCTGACTGAGCCGACGACGCGGCCTGTCCGGCTGACGTGCTGGCTGCGCGTGCTGAGCCTGCAGCATCAGTCGCACGGGTTGCCGCCTCACTGGCAGATGTGCTGGCATCACTGGCTGACTTCTTTGCGGCTGCCGTGTTCTGTGCCACCACGGACGCGTTACGCGCCACCTCTTCCACCATCAGCTCAAAACGGCGCAGTGCCTCCGGACGGGCATCATCCTCCGTCATGGCACCGAGAAAATCATTCAGCGTACCGGGTCGGGAATCTTCATACACTGTGATGGTCCCGGCATGTGACGGCGGGAATCCTTCCACCAACAGAATAACGCTGTACTGACCGTACTCAACGTCCATACTGTAACGCCCGGCTTCATCCGGATTTTCTGAGGCCAGCGTGTTCACCACCACCGTGGTACTGTTACGTTTTGCTTTCAGCTGGATTGTGCAGTTCTGTACCGGTTTTCCTGTGCCGTCTTTCAGTACACCTGAAATCTTTACTGCCATATTCACCCCACAAAAAAGCCCGCCTGAACCGGCGGGCTGTCATAACACTGTGTTACCTGGCTAATCAGAATTTATAACCAACACCCACGATGAACCCGTCAGTGCGCCAGTCACCACTGCCGGAGCCTTCATAAGCGACATCAATGGCCACGGATTCGGTCGGGTTAAACTGCACGCCAGCCCCCCACGCCAGAGACGTGTTGCTGTGGCGACCGTCATCACTTCCGGTCAGCACATCGTGCGTTTTCCCCTTGTTGTCAGTTACGCGGAGATAATCCCCGGAGAAAGTCGACACACGGCTGTAAGCCACGCCTGCCATCGCATACGCGCTGAACCATTCATTCACGCGTACAGACGGCCCCGCCATCACGCTGAACCAGCGGTTACGCACGGAATCTTCATGCCAGCGGGTATCGCTGTAATGGGTCAGCTGGCGATTCTTGTCTCCTGCATAGCTGAACGACGTCACCATCCCCAGTGTGTCCGTAAACTCATAACGGTATTTCACGTTAATCCCGTTCAGATCATCACTGCCGGGAACGTTCGTCCGGGCATGAAGATACCCCGCGCTCAGCGTGGACTGATGTTCAGACGCCCATGCAGGCGCACCGGATACGGCCAGACAAATGGCTGCGGACAAAATGGCGGCATAAAGTTTACGCATAATTACCTCTCGCTTTTCTGCAATAAAAAAGGCGTCATTTCTGACGCCCGTTATGGGTTATAAAATTCAGCTGATACTGATACCTGCTGTGGATTTCTTCATCACCACAACCAGCAGATCGCTGATACTGGTTGTTGGTGTCCAGTTATTCGCTCCTGATGAAGATACGGTGAATGTCAGTGTCAGCGTCCCCTGTCCGGCAGGCATATCTATAACTGAGGAAAATACGCCCTGAGCATCCGTCGTGGACTGATTAAAAATCTCCTGACCATTGCGGGTCACTCTTAACCGGCAGGTTGAATACCAGTATGACTGTTGGTTATTACTGTTGAAATTCTCATGCTTACCACCGCGGAATAACACTGGCGGTATCATGACCTGCCGGTCAAATTTCTGATCATCACTGATTCTTACCGTGATGGTGCCACTGGCATAACTGTTCGTGCGGGGGAAAGACTTGCTGACCGTTTTGACAATATCGCCTTCAATCTGATTGGCTGACAGTTTCCCCTTAATCTGACAGTTTTCATTAATCGTGACATTGTTGAGCGTCCCTGAATTTGCATTCACATTACCGCTGATATCCGCATTTTTAGCGGTCAGCTTTCCGTCTGGTGTCAGGGAAAATGCCGGCGGATTTCCACCGCTGGTAATGGTGGGAGCCGTCAGGCGTTTCAGGAACACGTCGTTCATGAATATCTGATCGCCCTGACCAACAAACATCGGTTTTGTGTTGCCATTCGCAGGATTAACCATCGCAATCCTGTCCGCCGCCAGCAGCACCTGACTCTGCATGCCGTCAGGGGTATTCTCAATACCGGCACCAATACCCGCGATATAAAGGCGTCCGTCCTGCATCTGCTGCAGCTTCACAGCCCACATGCTGTTCAGGTTATTATTTGTATCAACCTGAACCTTCTGTATCTGCTGAATTGCAGCACTCTGGTCTTCCAGTTTCTTATTGACGGTCTGCGTGATTTCATTGCTGACATCCGTAATGGACGTCCTGATTTCAGCCAGGTCAGGCGCAAGCTGACCGTTATCAATCTGCGTCCACAGCTCCTGAGCCAGATGGGTTTTCCCTATCTCGCCTTTGAAAAAATCCAGATAACCGGATGCATCATCACTCGGCTGACCAACAGCCTCCACGAATGCCGATTTGCCAACGGTGTTCACACTGCGGATATAAAAGTAATAATCATGGCCCGGTTTGATATTGATACTGGCGGCTATCCAGTACAGCGCCGTGCCAAGATAGCGTGCTGTGGTTTCAACCTGCCTGATATCCGCAATCCGCTTTTCCGAGAACCAGAACTCAAACTGTACCGTCGGATCATAAACCGCAAGATGCGGCGTGGCGGTTATCTGAAAATAGCCCGGCGTCAGCTCAATCCGCGACGGCGCTGCCGGTGCGGCAATCCGGAACGATACCGACGCCGGATCGCCCTGCTGCCCCCACGCATTTACTGCCCGGACTGTCAGCCTGTAGTTCCCCAGCGCCAGTTGTGTGAAGCGGTAAGTGGTTTCCGTCGTCCGGGCCGTGCTGACCAGCCGCTCACTGCCGTCATCCGCTGTTACGGTCAGACGGAGCAGGAAGCTCACGCCCTTCACCACCTTCGGTGTGTCCCATCGCGCCAGCACCTGATATTCCCCGCTGTCTGCAGTGACTTCGGCGGTCAGGTGCTGCACTGCTGGCGGCGTGACACCATTCACCGTGCCGCTCTGGTCACCGTCAAAGTGCGCCCCGTTATCCACGATGGCCTCTTTTTCCGGTACATGCTGCACGGCGGTGATGGCATACGTGCCGTCGTCGTTCTCACGGATACTCACACAGCGGAACAGGCGCTGGCGCAACGTCGGCAACTTCAGCCCCCATACGCTGTATCCGGCAACGCCGTCAGGAACACGGCTCACTTTTACCTTCACGCCGTCGGTGACGGACTGGACCTCCACGCTGACCGGATTGCCACTTCCGTCAACCAGGCTTATCAGCGTGGTACCGGAGGATGGCAGCGTGATTTCACGGTCGAGCGTCAGCGTCCGGGTCTGGCTGTTCACCGCCAGCACGCGCCCGCCGGTGCTGATACCGGCATAGTCATCATCGCAGATTTCAATGACATCGCCCGGTACATGGCGAAGCCCTTCTGCGCCGACGCTGAAATCCACGGTCTGCGTTTCCAGCAGTTCTGTTTTAATCAGCCACAGCCCGGCGCGGTGTGCCTGCCCCCGACTGGTACAGCCAAAGGCATCCATCTTCGTGACGTTACGACCGTAACGGGCAATGGCCTGCGTGTCCTCCACAAGCTCTGTCGCCGTCTCCCAGCCGTTATCCGGGTCAATCCAGTTCACCTCAACGGCATTATGGCGGTCCTTCAGGGCGCTGAAGCTGTAGCGGAACGGCGCGCCATCATCCGGCATCACCACATTACTGCGGTTATAGGTCCACACCTTATCCGACGGTCGGTCCTGCACGAACGTCAGCGTCTGCCCGTTCCATACCGGCATACAGCGCATCGCCGAGCAGAAATCACTGAGCACATCCCAGGCCTTGCGCTGTGTGGTCAGGTAGGCATTACAGGCGATGCGCGGCTCCGTGCCACCAAAGCCATCCGGCACCGACTGGTCGCAATTCTGGCCGATGACATACAGCGCCCATTTGTCCACATCTGCCGCACCAAGACGTTTCCCCATGCCGTAGCGCGGGTGGGTCAGCATATCCCACAGACACCAGGCCATGTTGTTGCTGTATGCCGGTTTAAACGTTCCGTCCCAGATACCGCTGTATTGCCGCGTCTGCGGGTTATAATTCGACGGCACCTGCAGAATACGCCCGCGCAGATGATAATTACGGCTCACCTGCTGGCTGCCGAACTGCTCCGAATCCACCTGCACGCCGACCAGTGCCGTGTTCGGGTAGCCCTGTTTCACATCGATGATTTCGGTGTATGACGACCAGAGCGTTTTGTTCTGCAGCTGGTCTGTGGTGCTGTCCGGCGTCATTCTGCGCATCCGGATATTAAACGGGCGCGGCGGCAGGTTATCCACCACCACCGAGGCCAGATACTGCGAGGTGGTTTTGCCCTTAATGGTGATGTCTTTTTCCGTCCCCCAGCCACCATTACGCTGGATCTGAACCAGCAGGCGGACTTCCGACGGATTCCTGTCCCCCTTTGAGGTGGTTTCCACCAGTGCCTGCACGCCGAAGGTAAAACGCAGTCGGTCAATGTTTGCCGACGTGATGGTCCGGGTGATCGGCGTGTCGTATTTCACTTCCGTACCCAGCACCGTCTCGGAGCCGGAGGATTCAAATCCCTCCGGCGGTGTCTGCTCCTGCTCACCGGCCCGGAACACCACCGTGACGCCGGAGATATTGGTATTCCCCTCACTGTCCAGCACTGGCGTACTGTTCAGCAGCACGCTTTTTAATCCATCCACCGGACCTTCAACCGGCCCTTCGCTGATGGCATCGATCACACTCAGCAACTGCGTGGACTTCAGGTTGTCCTTCGCTTCGCGCGGAGTATGCCCCTTACTGCTGCCTTTACCCATTCCTCACGCTCCATAAACGACAAAACCGCCCGGAGGCGGTTTCACATAAACGTTTTTCATCAGCGACCAATCACCACAACCTGACCACCATCCCCTTCGTCTGCCGTGCTGATCTCCTGAGAGACCACCCGCGCCCCCACGCGCATTTCACCGTACAGAACCGGCAGAACATTGCCCTGGGCAACCATGTTATCCAGTGAGGAGAAATAGGTGTTCTGTTTGCCGTTATCCGTTGTCTGTGTACGGGGAGTTCTGGCTTTCGGTGCCAGCATCTGCGCCACACCACCGAGCACCATACTGGCACCGAGAGAAAACAGGATGCCGGTCATACCACCGGCCCCAATGGCTGCCCCCCATGCTGCAAGGGTGGCTCCGGCGGTAAAGAATGATCCGGCAATGGCGGCAGCCCCCAGGACAATCTGGAATACGCCACCTGACTTGGCCCCGGCGACTCTGGGAACAATATGAATCACAGCGCCATCAGGCAGAGTCTCATGTAACTGCGCCGTTAACCCGGACGTGCTGACGTCCCGCCCGGCAATCCGTACCTGATACCAGCCGTCGCTCAGTTTCTGACGAAACGCCGGGAGCTGTGTGGCCAGTGCCCGGATGGCTTCAGCCCCCGTTTTCACACGAAGGTCGATGCGGCGGCCAAATCGTTGTAAATCCCCGTAAAGGCAGATGCGCGCCATGCCCGGTGACGCCAGAGGGAGTGTGTGCGTCGCTGCCATTTGTCGGTATACCTCTCTCGTTTGCTCAGTTGTTCAGGAATATGGTGCAGCAGCTCGCCATCACCACAGTAAATGGCGGCATGATTCGGCACCGATGAACCAAAACAGCACAGCAGCACATCGCCCGGTTGTGCTGATGACAACGGCACCTGATACAGCCCTGTGGCCTCCAGATTATCCAGATAGAGATTCTGGCCGTTACGCCACCAGTCATCCTCACGATGAAAGTCCGGCATCTCAATCCCCGCCAGATGATAAGCATCCCGGAACAGTGTGTAACAGTCCGTCACACCGTGCTCAAAGCGCCGCCCGGTGAGATGCGGCACACAGCGGAACTTATGAATCGTCCCCCGGCAGACCAGCCACCACGGCAAATCACTCTGCACCTGCAGCCGCCGGTCGGCCTCACTCAGCCAGGGCAGACCACCGGGGTGGCTGTGGACCAGCGCCACAATCTCACCCTGCATTTCTGCCTGCAGCCAGTCTTCCGGCGACATACGGAAATACGCCTCCGGCTCACCGGAGATATTCACGCAGGGGAAATATCTTTCCCCCTCCGGCGTGCTTACCACGAAGCCGCACGACTCCGCTGGCGCACATCGCCGGGCGTGCGCCAGAATCGCTGATTCTGTCTGTGTCATGGGATTTACTGCGAAAGTTTGTTAATGGAAAGGAAGCCGCCAAAGTTGCCGACGTTATTGCGGAACTTACAACCGCTCAGGCATTTGCTGCATTTATCCTTCGTGATATCGGACGTTGGCTGGTCATATTCATCCGCGACAGCCGGACCGCTATAACCGCACTCGTCACCGCGATAGGTCCAGGTGCAGGTGTTAGCCAGCATGATACGTCCCGGAAAAACAGCGCCATCCGTTTCCGTCGGCGTGGACAGTACAAAGGAGGCACTCACCGCGCTCAGTTCGCTGCACTGCTCAATGCGCCAGCGGCTGATCACCTCCTGCTCCGGATCGGCATAACTGTTTCCGTTGACGAAGTTCACCGCATCCAGAAAACGGGCGTAAACCTTACGCCGGACCACCGTTCCGCCGACCAGACTCTGCATATCTTCCGCCATCCCGGTGACCATACCGTACAGGTTAGAAACCGTCAGCGTGGGGCGCGTACTGGTGCCTTTGCCATTCAGTTCAAAACCGCTCCCCTGAATGGGATACGGCTGATACTGTCGCCCCTGCCAGGTGACCGGCTCACCTTTTTCGTTCTGCTCATTACAGAAAAAATAACGTTCTCCACCGACCTCTGTCAGGTCGATTTCCCAGAGCACCACGCTGGCCGACTGCTCCGCACGGGTGCATTCATTCAGTGTTTCCTGCCGGATATCCTGCATCAGTTCACCACCTGTTCAAACTCTGCGCTGAACTCAACACGCAGCATACTGACCCGCGACGACCATTTTGCGCAGGTCACCTTTATCTGCCGCCACTCATAAGGCGGCGTCCACAGAAAGGCTTTCCAGCCCCCGTGCTCTTCCAGAAACGACTCCAGTACCGTGGCCTCCTCACGGGGGACAGAAAGCGTCACGCTGTACGTTTTCAGGTTGGCATTCAGCCCGGCAGGCGCTCGCTGGGAATAGCCATCACCAAAGCGCACCTTTCTTACAGAAGGGGCCGAAGCCACATCCATACCGGGTTTCACTTTCCAGCGGAAGGTTTTCATCGTCCACCTCCGGAGAACAGACCACCATCGCGCATCTGTGCCTGGATTTCATCACGGGCACCCTTGCGGGCCATGTCATACACCGCCTTCATCATCTGTGGACCTGGCAGACCATTCGTACCGTCGTTCTGAATCACCACGTGATTGTTCTGATTAAAATTAATGCCTTCAGCCCGCCGCATCTGCGCCGGACTTCCGGCACCGCCCACATAACCACCTTCCGCATAGCCCCGCATCAGGCGGTACAGGTTGCCGACACCAATCCGGCTGGTTGCCTCCTTCGTGAAGACAAATTCACCACGGTGAACAATCCCCGCTGGCTCATATTTGCCGCCGGTTCCCGTAAATCCCCCGGTCGCAAAATGGAATTTCGCCGCAGCGGCCTGAATGGCTGTACCGCCTGACGCGGATGCGCCGCCACCAACAGCCCCGCCAATGGCGCTGCCGATACTCCCGACAATCCCCACCATTGCCTGCTTAAGCAGAATTTCTGTCATCATGGACAGCACGGAGCGGGTGAAGCTGCGCCAGTTCTGTTCACTGCCGGTCAGCATCGCCGCCATATTCTGCGCAATACCATCAAAGGTCTGCGTGGCTGCACTTTTAACCTGCGACATACTGTCCGTGGCACTCTCTTTCCACTCGCTCCAGCCGGACCTGAGGCCTGCCATCCAGTTCCCGCGAAGCAGGTCTTCAGCCGCCCAGGTCTTTTTCTGCTCTGACATGACGTTATTCAGCGCCAGAGGATTATCGCCATACTGTTCCTTCAGGCGCTGTTCCGTGGCTTCCCGTTCTGCCTGCCGGTCAGTCAGCCCCCGGCTTTTCGCATCAATAGCGGCCCGTTTTGCCCGTTGCTGCTGTGCGAATTTATCCGCCTGCTGCGCCAGCGCGTTCAGGCGCTCCTGATACGTAACCTTGTCGCCAAGTGCAGCCAGCTGGCGTTTGTACTCCAGCGTCTCATCTTTATGCGCCAGCAGGGATTTCTCCTGTGCAGACAGCTGGCGACGTTGCGCCGCCTCCTCCAGTACCGCGAACTGACTCTCCGCCTTCCACAAATCCCGGCGCTGCTGGCTGATTTTCTCATTCGCTCCGGCATGCTTCTCCAGCGTCCGGAGTTCTGCCTGAAGCGTCAGCAGGGCAGCATGAGCACTGTCTTCCTGACGATCGCCCGCAGACACCTTCACGCCGGACTGTTTCGGCTTTTTCAGCGTCGCTTCATAATCCTTTTTCGCCGCCGCCATCAGCGTGTTGTAATCCGCCTGCAGGATTTTCCCGTCTTTCAGTGCCTTGTTCAGTTCTTCCTGACGGGCGGTATATTTCTCCAGCGGCGTCTGCAGCCGTTCGTAAGCCTTCTGCGCCTCTTCGGTATATTTCAGCCGTGACGCTTCGGTATCGCTCTGCTGCTGCGCATTTTTGTCCTGTTGAGTCTGCTGCTCAGCCTTCTTTCGGGCGGCTTCAAGCGCAAGACGGGCCTTTTCACGATCATCCCAGTAACGCGCCCGCGCTTCATCGTTAACAAAATAATCATCCTTGCGCAGATTCCAGATGTCGTCTGCTTTCTTAAACGCAGCCTCTGCCTTAATCAGCATCTCCTGCGCGGTATCAGGACGACCAATATCCAGCACCGCATCCCACATGGATTTGAATGCCCGCGCTGTCCTGTCTGCCCAGGTCTCCAGCGTGCCCATGTTCTCTTTCAGGCGGCGGATCTGGTCATCAAACCCTTTCGTTGCGGCTTCGTTCGCCGCCTGCAATGCCCCGGCTTCATCGCCGGAACGCTGCAACTGAGCAACATACGCAATCTGCTCCGCCGTCACGTTATGGAACTGGCGCGCCATCGCCGTCAGCCCCGACGTCGGGTCAGTGGTCAGCTTCCCGAAGGCTTCAGCGACCTTGTCCACCTCCACACCGGATGCAGAAGAGAAACGCGCCACACTCTGGCTGATGGACGCAATCTGAGCCTCACCGCTTACCCCCGCCTTAACCAGTGCACTGAGTGACTCGCTGGTCTGGTTAAACGTCAGCCCTGCCGCCTGCCCGGCTCTGGACAGGACCAGCATACGATCTGCCGTCAGACCCGACTGATTACCGGAAAGGACCAGCGTTTTGTTGAAATCGGACAGGGTTGAGTTACCCTGATACCAGGCATACGCCAGCGCACCGGTCGCCACCGCCAGCGAGGTGGCCCCGACCATCGGCAGGGTGATCGCACCGGCAAGCCCCCGGAACATGGGGATCATCCCGCCGAAGGAGTCCTTAACCTGACCACCCTGTTGCAGCAGGATCAGCCACGGGCTTTGCCCGCCTGCAAGCTGCGTGGCCACGTCGGTGAACTGTGCAGGCAGCATACGCATGGCGGCTTTATACTGCCCGACGGAAATCCCCGCTTTCTGTGCAGCCAGCGCCTGTCGGCTCAGCGACTGTTCAACGACTGCCGCTGTTTTTTTCGCATCAGTTTCCGTACCGGAAAAATGACGCCTGACTCTGGCCATCTGCTCGTCAAATCTGGCCGCATCCAGACTTAAATCAACGACCAGATCGCCTACCGGTTCAGCCATACCGGACTCCTCCTGCGATCCCTTCTGATACTGTCATCAGCATTACGTCATCCTCCGTCATGTCCGCCACATCCGGGGAAGCGGGGATAACTTCATTCCCGTCCGGGCCAAAACGAACGCCTCCGGCAAGCCCTGCCGCTTTCTGCATCAGCACATCATCTTCAGGCTCTTCGTCAGCCTCGCGCCGGTTCAGCAGACTGAAATCCAGCGGATGCATATCCGGATCGCTGAAAAACAGGCTGAGCACGGTGTACGTCAGCCCGGAAAAGTGCATATCCAGCAGAACATCATGAAAATAATGGGTACTGTAAAAGCGGTGCCAGTCGGCATACTCCGTGGATGACATCCCGGCAAGCATGGCACGCCAGTCGGGTCGCCCCATCTCACGCGCCAGTTTCAGGGCAAAACTCAGCTCACCGTCGAACACTTTCCCGCAGAAACAGGCTCTGCAGGCCCGGCGTCCTCTGTCTGTTCAGGGGTATTATTCACAACAAACTCATACATACCGGACAGCCGGTACACCACGTTTTCAGCATGAGAAATTGCCTCCGTGGGCCAGGTGGTAAGCACTTCCTGCTCAATCTGTTTAACGGCTTCATTCATGGACGGCATCTGCGTCTTCTGCGGATGGTTATGCCACAGGGACATCGCCACCAGAAACGCGCCGGTTCTGATGGCGTCTTCCACAGTAAACTTCCGGTTGCTGTCTGACTCCGCCTGTTCTGCCTGCCGTTTCATCAGGGCGAGATGCTCAATACGCTGCAGGGCTGACAGTTCAGAAAGCGTGACGGTCACACCGTTATGTTCAAATGATTCGGTTTTCAGGAACATCGCTGACTCTCCGGATTAACTGGCGGTGACGGTGATTTCTGCAACCGCAGCAAACTCACCATTACCGGATACGACCGGAATGTTGACCTTACCTGCAGCAACGCCATTCACGGTGATGGTCATACCACTGACCGACACGGTGGCTTTTGTTTTATCCGCTGACACCGCACGGAAGCTCTTGTCAGTTGCACCCTCCGGCTGGAATGCCACGGTCAGCGTGGTGCTCTGCCCTTTCACCACCGAGGAGCTGGCAGGCGTCACGGTCATGCCGGTTGCCGCTGTTACCGTGCTGCGATCTTCTGCCATCGACGGACGTCCCACGTTGGTGACTTTCACCGTGCGGGTGATCACTTCCTTCGCCGTCACCGCCTTACCGATACTGCTGACCCAGCCGCGGAACACATCGACCGTGCCGTTCGGGAAGCGGATTTTATAGGCACGGGTATCCCCTTTATTAAACCACGCCAGCAGCGCCTGCTGCCCCTGCTCTCCGGGCATCCACGCCAGCGTGAAGCTGGTATCTCCGGCAGATTTCTGCCCCTGCCCGGTCGCAGTCCAGTCCGCATTTTCATCATCGAGATAGCTGTCGTCATAGGACTCAGCGGTCAGTTCGCCGGGCGTCAGGTCTTTAACTTTTGCCAGACGCGACCAGTCAACGTCTGAAAGCGGATTCGCATAAGGGTCACCGCTCCCCTTATAAACCAACAGGGTGGTCCCGGCACCTTTCACCGGCATTACAGGATTTGGTACAGGCATAGCGTCCTCACATTTCATAGGTAATGACATACGTCAGATCGGCTGAACTCCACAGGCCCGCATCATCGTCGCGCCGGTAGTCATAGCCACTGGCCACCATACTGGTGATCAAATCTGACAGCGCCGGGATATCGCTCATCACCGGATAAATCCGGGACTCCATCCACGAATCCAGCTCTGAATCCGGCACCTGAGCAGGCAGGAAAACTTCAATATGCAGCTCCGCCTGCCAGGTATCGCTGTCCAGCTCTTCGCCCGTGTATTCAGCGCCGGTGAGATAAACGGCAATTGCCGGAAAATCTTCCTCATCAAAAACAGCGGGGCGACCATCAAAAAGCGTCGCCCCGGTGTCATGCTTCTCCAGTGCATCCAGTACGGCTGCACGGAGTTCAGTATGTTTCATCGCTTTATTACCATCCTCAGTTGATGCTGCAGCGCATAGCCCAGCTCTTTCGGAAGACGTTCACGCCGTATCCGCTCAATATTTTGTTTAAACGCCGTGGTCAGCGGCACCGCCATCGGGATTTTCACCACATCAATGGGGTAACGGTTTTTCCCGGCCACACGCTGCATGACATGCCACCGGCCATTTTTCAGTTGCTGAATAAACGCGCCGGGAATACGACGGTTACCCACCACAAGCACGCTGCCGCCACCTTTCAGGGATGAACGCTGCCCCTTTTTACGACGCCTGCGGCGGGAAAGGACAACCCGCGCATTACCCAGCTTGATTACGGGCAAATCCCCCCGGTTAACTTTGATTCTGGCCTGCGGATTTTTGACCGTGGCCCTTTTCAGCCTGGCCCTTTCCTTTACCAGTTTCCGGCGTACCTTTGTCTCACGGGCAACCTGTGACGCCGACTGCGATATCGCGGATGACGCAACGCGGTTAATGGCCATTGCGGCGGCACCGGGCACCGCCGTTCTGCTGATACGGCTGAGGTTTTCAACGGCCTGCTCAAGACCTTTTATGGCCATTCATCCCCCTTTCAGCGGCGACGGTTAACGGCAGGCGGTACGCCCCGCCCAAGCCAGAGATGACAGCTTCCGCCATCATCCGGCGAAATCCGGTCTATCCAGAAGTTTTCCTCACCGATGGTCAGCGTGTCGCCGCGCCGCAGCTGCCGCACATCATCAGTCCGGACAAACAGGGACGGGCTGGAGCCTTCAACGCGCACGCCCTGTCCGGCATAGCTGATATTTTCAGGGTCATCAAAAACACCACGTATCACAGCACCGGACTGCTCACCGGATGTCATGGTGGCTGACGTTCCCATGTACCCGCGTATCGTTTCATCGGCGCAGGCAATGGCAGCATCGAACAGGTTATCGAAATCAGCCACAGCGCCTCCCGTTATTGCATTCTGGCCAGGCCGCGCTCTGTCATTTCAGCTGCCACACCGGCAGAGACACGAAACGCCGTTCCCGGCAGCACAAATGCCACAGCCTCATCCCGCGTGGCGTGAAGTGCATCAGTATGCAGCGTCACCAGTGCCACAACCGTGACCAGATCAGCCGTATCAGTCACGGTATCCGGCTGCGCTGATACAACCTCATTTTCATGCACGGTCAGCACATTTTCCGGGCTGACAGACGTGTCCTGACCGGCTGCGTCATCCGTGTCATCAAGCTCCTCTTCCAGCTCTGCCACACGGAGCGCCAGTTCTTCTTTCGTCCCCATCAGGCTGACATCACGGTTCAGTTGCTCACCCAGCGAACGGAGACGGGCAATCAGTTCATCTTTCGTCATGGACTCCTCCACAGAGAGAAAATGGCCCCGAAGGGCCATGATTACGCCAGTTGAACGGACACGAACTCATCAGGATCAGCCAGCAGCATCAGCGGTGCTGACTGAATCATGGTGAACTCTCGCGCCGGATCGCCGGATGTCTTCCAGTTTTTCGGATAACGGGGAGACGCATTAATACCCTCACTCAATGCATCCGCATCCTGAATACAGCCATAGGTGCGCAGACCGCGTGCATGAGTGTTACCCAGCACCATCGTGTTGTCCGGCAGGAAGTTCTTTTTGACGCCGTTTTCCACGTACTGTCCGGAATACACGACGATGGCCACATCGCCATACATTCCCTTATAAGACACCGCTTTGCCCAGGTCTTTTACCGCTGTCTCCAGTTCGGAATGAGAGCCGCGACGGGTATCCAGCTTCTCCCTGACGGCTTTGAAGGAACGGAACAGCGCCCAGCCTTTCGGGTCAAACACGATGATATTCACCACACCGCTGGCGTTCAGCGCGTAGGCTTCGATATCGTCGGTCGGGTCATACGTGGACTTGTCGCGCTTGCTCCACCCCGTGCTGCCGGACTGCGTGATGTTATTCGCTTCACTGCGACCCATATCCACCTCAACCGGATCGAAGGCTTCACCGGTCATGGTGTATTTGCCCTTAAGCACGGCAGAAACTGCCTGCATCTCTTCGACCTGAGCAATGGCCAGCTCTTCGTCACGCATGTTCTGCATGATGATGCGACGGCGGCGGTAAGCCGGGTCCGCCAGATTCTGCGGATCTTCATCCGGCAGGCGACGCAGGGTCATCTGCGGATTCACTTCATGCTTCGGCTTGACATATCCCGGCGTAAATTCAGAGGTGGAGCCGCCACGGGAACGGATAACCTCACCGGAAACAATCGGCGAAACGTACAGCGCCATGTTTACCAGTCCCGGAATTTGTGAGAGATAGACTTTCTCCGTAGTGAAGGGATAGCTCTCACGGAAAAAGAGACGCAGAAACAGCGGATCAAACTTAAATTTCTGCTCATTTGCCGCCAGCAGCTGGGCGGTTGTGTACATCGACATAAAAAAATCCCGTAAAAAAAGCCGCACAGGCGGCCTTTAGTGATGAAGGGTCAGGTTAAACGATGCTGATTGCCGTTCCGGCAAACGCGGTCCGTTTTTTCGCCTCGTCGCTGGCAGCCTCCGGCCAGAGCACATCCTCATAACGGAACGTGCCGGACTTGTAGAACGTCAGCGTGGTGCTGGTCTGGTCAGCAGCAACAGCAAGAATGCCAACGGCAGCACCGTCGGTGGTGCCATCCCACGCAACCAGCTTACGGGTGGAGGTATCCGGCATCAACGGAGTCATTGCTGGCGTTTTCTTACTCAATCCGCCGGGCGCGGTTGCGGTATGAGCCGGGTCACTGTTGCCCAGCGGCTGGTAATGGGTAAAGGTTTCTTTGCTCGTCATAAACATCCCTTACACTGGTGTGTTCAGCAAATCGTTAACGGCATCAGATGCCGGGTTACCTGCAGCCAGCGGTGCCGGTGCCCCCTGCATCAGACGATCCAGCGCAGTGTCACTGCGCGTCTGTGCACTCTGTGGTGCTGCGGCCAGAATACGGCGGGCCGTTTCCACGGTCATACCGGGGGTTTCGGCCAGCACGCGTGCCTGTTCTTCGCGTCCGTGAGCCTCCTCACAGTTGAGGATCCCCATAATGCGACTGTTTTCTGCCGCAACCGCTGCGGTGATCTGCGCGTTCACGTCCGGCTGCGCCGCGCTGGCGTTCTCGCCCTCCGTCGCTTGCACCACGCCAGTAACGTCAGCCTGCGAAGCAGTGGCTGAAACAGTTGTTGATTGAGTCTCTTTGGTCATTCGCCCTCCTGAGAGACGGGATTTACGTGCATCCAGTGCATCACGCATGACGGTGATCGCATCGGTACTGTTAACAAGTTCATCAGCCAGTCCGGCATCAATGGCCTCCTGACCGCTATACACTGCAGCCTCGGTATCCAGCACAGCCTGCACGGACAGGCCGGTATATGCCGACACCTTCTGTGCAAACATCCGGCGGGTTGCATCCATCCGGGACTGCAATGTTTCCCGGACATCATCCGGTAGATGGCTGTAGGGGTTGCCATCCACCTTATGGCTGCCGCTGTAAATCAGCGTGATTTCCACGCCCTGTTTCTCCAGTGCAGCGCCGTAATTACTGTGAGCCATCATGACGCCGATGGAGCCTGTCCGGGCGGTCTGCGTGACCAGACGCCGGGAGGCGGCACTGGCAAGCAGCTGACCTGCGCTGCAGTTCATGTCATTGGCCAGCGCCCATACCGGTTTTATGTCTCGCACACGGGCGATGATGTCAGCACAGTCAAATGCTCCCGCCACCATCCCGCCCGGTGTGTCCATATCGAGCAGAATGCCGTCCACCATCGGATCGCTGGCAGCCTGTTGCAGACGGGCGATAATGCCGTTGTAACCGGTCATTCCCGAATACGGCTGCAGCGCCCGCGTCCGGCTGACCAGCGTACCGGACACCGGCAGCACGGCGATGCCGTTCATGACCTGATAACTGCGGGCCTGTCGTGGTCCGTCATCATCACCGGATAACGCCAGCGCCGCGGGTGCCTCTCCGGCAGTCAGGCTGTCGCCGGATACTGCATCCGTCAGGCGGCTGATCCCAAGCTGGCCTGCAAGCGCACAAAAGAAAACCCGCGCATAGGCGGGTTCAAGCATCAGCGGCTCATTAAAGGCCATACTGGCAATATGCGGGAGATTACGCAGCTCTGCTGTCACTCTTCTCCTCCTCTGTTGATTGTCGCAGTCCGGATTCAAATGCCGCAGCCGCCCAGGCGGGCGGTTTAAGACCGGCTGCACGGCGCTCCATCGTTTCACGGACCTGCTGGGCAAAAATTTCCTGATAGTCGTCACCGCGTTTCGCGCACTCTTTCTCGTAGGTGCTCAGCCCGGCTTCTATCAGCATCACCGCTTCCTGAACTTCTTTCAGACCATCGATGGCCATACGACCGGAGCCTATCCAGTCGCAGTTCCCCCAGGCACTGCGGGCTTCCTGAAAACTGAAACGCGCTTTTGAAGGTAACGTCACCACGCGGCGAACGATGGCCTCTTCCAGCCAGCACAGAAACATCTGGCTCGCCTGACGGGATGCGACGAATTTTCGCCGCCCCATAAAGTACGTCCACGACTCGTTCGCACTGGCCCGGGCCGTGGAGTAGCTCATCTGGGCGTAATTCCGGGAAAGCTGCTCATACGAGACACCCAGCCCGGCAGCGATATACCGCAGCAGTGACTGCTCAAACACGGAGTAGCCGTTATCCGTATCCTGAGCCGTCTGCAGGTTCAGTGAGTCACCCGGCATCAGGTGCGGTACTTTTGCGCCTCCCAGCCGGACCGGCGCTGCGGCGTAATACGCGGCAATTTCACCAATCCAGCCGGTCAGCCTTTCCCGCTGCTCCTGACTGTTCGCGCCCAGAATAAAATCCATCGCTGACTGCGTATCCAGCTCACTCTCAATGGTGGCGGCATACATCGCCTTCACAATGGCGCTCTGCAGCTGCGTGTTCTGCAGCGTGTCGAGCATCTTCATCTGCTCCATCACGCTGTAAAACACATTTGCACCGCGAGTCTGCCCGTCCTCCACGGGTTCAAAAACGTGAATGAACGAGGCGCGCCCGCCGGGTAACTCACGGGGTATCCATGTCCATTTCTGCGGCATCCAGCCAGGATACCCGTCCTCGCTGACGTAATATCCCAGCGCCGCACCGCTGTCATTAATCTGCACACCGGCACGGCAGTTCCGGCTGTCGCCGGTATTGTTCGGGTTGCTGATGCGCTTCGGGCTGACCATCCGGAACTGTGTCCGGAAAAGCCGCGACGGACTGGTATCCCAGGTGGCCTGAACGAACAGTTCACCGTTAAAGGCGTGCATGGCCACACCTTCCCGAATCATCATGGTAAACGTGCGTTTTCGCTCAACGTCAATGCAGCAACAGTCATCTTCGGCAAACTCTTTCCATGCCGCTTCAACCTCGCGGGAAAAGGCACGGGCGTCTTCCTCCCCGATGCCCAGATAGCGCCAGCTTGGGCGATGACTGAGCCGGAAAAAAGACCCGACGATATGATCCTGATGCAGCTGGATGGCGTTGGCGGCATAGCCGTTATTGCGTACCAGATCGTCTGCACGGGCATTGCCACGGGTAAAATTGGGCAGCAGGGCTGCATCCACACTTTCACCCGGTGGGTTCCACGCCCGCAACTGCCCACCAAATCCGCTGCCACCGCCGTGATAACCGGCATATTCACGCAGCGATGTCATGCCGTCCGGCCCCAGAAGGGTGGGAATGGTGGACGTTTTCATACATAAAATCCTGCAGGTCCCCTGCGTCGCTGTGTCATGCCGGTCTGCACTTCCAGCTCCGCAATGTATTTTTTCAGGTCAGACACGGAAGTGGCCGTAAACTCCACTCGCCGTCCGTCTTTCTGTACCGTTGCCACCCGTTTACCTGTCATCAGGTCATGCAGTGCCGCACGGGCAGCGGCAAGTTCTTCCTGTCGCGTCATTCATCCTCTCCGGATAAGGCACGGGCGTAATCTGCCAGTGTTTTCTTGTTGGTTGCTGCACCATCCTCTTCCTGCAGGCTCGCCAGCAGTGCACTGAGATCCAGCTGCCAGCGGGAAATACTGATGCGCAGCGCCGCCAGCGCATAAACGAAGCAGTCGAGCGCCTCATTGCGTCGCTTTTTGCTGTCCCACAGTATTTTTTCCTGCCATCCACCCATTTTTCGACCTGCTCTTCAGCAGTCAGCTGCTGCGCTTCGGTCAGATCAAAAATATCCGGGTTATTCGGGAAGTGAACGGCACCGGGAAGCGGTTCATCCCCTTCCGGCGTCAGTGTGAAGCGGTTATAAATCTGCTCTTTCGCGGTATCCGTACCGATTTCGGTAAGGTAAACCCCGTTTTTGTTTCGCTTACGAGGCATGCTGGCCACCGGCTTACCGTAGACGGATGCCCCTTTAATGGGGATCACCCGGAACAGCCCATGCTTTTTCGAGCGTTCATACACAATGGTCGGGTCAATCCCACCAGTATCCCAGCAGATACGGGATATCGACATTTCTGCACCATTCCGGCGGGTATAGGTTTTATTGATGGCCTCATCCACACGCAGCAGCGTCTGTTCATCGTCGTGGCGGCCCATAATAATCTGCCGGTCAATCAGCCAGCTTTCCTCACCCGGCCCCCATCCCCATACGCGCATTTCGTAGCGGTCCAGCTGGGAGTCGATACCGGCAGTCAGGTAAGCCACACGGTCAGGAACGGGCGCTGAATAATGCTCTTTCCGCTCTGCCATCACTTCAGCATCCGGACGTTCGCCGATTTTCGCTTCCCACGTCTCACCGAGCGTGGTGTTCACGAAGGTTTTACGTTTTCCCGTATCCCCTTTCGTCTTCATCCAGTCTTTGACAATCTGCACCCAGGTGGTGAACGGGCTGTACGCCGTCCAGATGTGAAAGGTCACGCTGTCAGGCGGTTCAATCTCTTCACCGGATGACGAAAACCAGAGAATGCCATCACGGGTCCAGATCCCGGTCTTTTCGCAGATATAACGGGCATCAGTGAAGTCCAGCTCCTGCTGGCGGATGACGCAGGCATTATGTTCGCAGAGATAAAACACGCTGGAGGGATCATCCGGCGTCCATTTGAGGCCAAACGGCGTCTCTTTATCGCCAAATTTAAGGTACTGCTCCTCCCCGCAGTGCGGGCAGGCAACATGAAAACGCATAAAATGCGGGGATTCACTGGCTGCACGCTCAATCTGACAGGTGCCTCTCACTTTGGGCGTGGAGCCACGGATGGACTTTGGCCAGACCGAGCCTTCAATACGCTTGTCACCCAGGAACGTCGGAGAGCCTTCCTGTTCAATATCATCATCAAAAGCAGCAAGTTCATCATAACCCGCCACATCCACCGACTTTTCACGGTAGTTTTTTGCCGCTTTACCGCCCAGGCACCAGAAGCCACGCCCATTAGTGAAACGCTTCATGGTGAGCGTGTTATCCCGGTGCTTTTTGCCATACCACGGGGCCAGCGCCAGCAGCGACGGAATATCACGAATAGTCGGCTCAACGTGGGTTTTCATAAAGTTCTCGGCATCACCATCCGTCGGCAACCAGATAAGGGTGTTGCGCTGCTTATGCTCTATGAAGTAGGCATAAACACCCAGCAGCATTTTGGAATAACCGACACGGGCAGACTTCACCACATTCACCTCACGGATGTAGTCGCTGCCCATCGCATTCATGATGGCCCGCTGAAAGGGCAGTGTTTCCCAGCGCCCTTCCTGGTATGCGGATTCTTTCGGGAGATAGTAATTAGCATCCGCCCATTCAACGGCGGTCTGTGGCTCCGGCCTGAACAGTGAGCGAAGCCCGGCGCGGACAAAATGCCGCAGCCTGTTAACCTGACTGTTCGATATATTCACTCAGCAACCCCGGTATCAGTTCATCCAGCGCGGCTGCTTTGTTCATGGCTTTGATGATATCCCGTTTCAGGAAATCAACATGTCGGTTTTCCAGTTCCGGAAAACGCCGCTGCACCGACAGGGGGATCCCGTCGAGAATACTGGCAATTTCACCTGCGATCCGCGACAGCACGAAAGTACAGAATGCGGTTTCCACCACTTCAGCGGAGTCTCTGGCATTTTTCAGCTCCTGTGCGTCGGCCTGCGCACGCGTAAGTCGATGGCGTTCGTACTCAATAGTCCCTGGCTGGAGATCTGTCTCGCTGGCCTGCCGCAGTTCTTCAACTTCCCGGCGCAGCTTTTCGTTCTCAATTTCAGCATCCCTTTCGGCATACCATCTTATAACGGCGGCAGAGTCATAAAGCACCTCATTACCCTTGCCACCGCCTCGCAGAACGGGCATTCCCTGTTCCTGCCAGTTCTGAATGGTACGGATACTCGCACCGAAAATGTCAGCCAGCTGCTTTTTGTTGACTTCCATTGTTCATTCCACGGCCAAAAACAGAGAAAGGAAACGACAGAGGCCCAAAAGCTCGTTTTCAGCACCTGTCGTTTCCTTTCTTTTCAGGGGGTATTTTAAATAAAAACATTAAGTTACGACGAAGAAGAACGGAAATGCCTTAAACCGGAAAATTTTCATAAATAGCGAAAACCCGCGAGGTCGCCGCCCCGTAACCTGTCGGATCGCCGGAAAGGACCCGAAAAATGATAATAATTATCATCTACATGTCACAACGTGCATCTACGCCATCAAACCACGTCAAATAATCAATTATGACGCAGGTATCGTATTAATTGATCTGCATCAACTTAACGTAAAAACAACTTCAGACAATACAAATCAGCGACACTGAATACGGGGCAACCTCATGTCAACGAAGAACAGAACCCGCAGAACAACAACCCGCAACATCCGCTTTCCTAACCAAATGATTGAACAAATTAACATCGCTCTTGAGCAAAAAGGGTCCGGGAATTTCTCAGCCTGGGTCATTGAAGCCTGCCGTCGGAGACTAACGTCAGAAAAGAGAGCATATACATCAATCCAAAGTGATGATGGATGAACATCCCGGTTTCTTCCACCATCGCACCGGAAAAGCGACTATGAGGGTAACCCTGCGTCTGTCAGCACAGTAAAACCCGGTGTGCATCGTTTTTGATTATTCCCGCACACTCACGCAGAAGGAATTCCCCGTCGGGCTACGGTCATGGTTAATGCGGGAATACGGCGACGATACAGCGCAGCTAAAAGGGTAATAGACGGATAGACCGGTTTATTTCATTCCACAGGATTCTGAGTGTCCCCAACTTCCTCCAATAGTCTGAGCGTACACCTATATAGTTTTAATTTTCATCAATCCATTTAACTATCGTTTAATTGTTGTCACATAGGATTCTGCCGTTTTTAACAATGCAGGATAATAAGATGAAAAAAATGTTGTTTTCTGCCGCTCTGGCAATGCTTATTACAGGATGTGCTCAACAGACGTTTACTGTTGGAAACAAACCGACAGCAGTAACACCAAAGGAAACCATCACCCATCACTTCTTCGTTTCGGGAATTGGACAGGAGAAAACTGTTGATGCAGCCAAAATTTGTGGCGGCGCAGAAAATGTTGTTAAAACAGAAACCCAGCAAACATTCGTAAATGGATTTCTCGGTTTTATTACTTTAGGCATTTATACTCCGCTGGAAGCGCGTGTGTATTGCTCACAATAATTGCATGAGTTGCCCATCGATATGGGCAGCTCTATCTGCACTGCTCATTAATATACTTCTGGGTTCCTTCCAGTTGTTTTTGCATAGTGATCAGCCTCTCTCTGAGGGTGAAATAATCCCGTTCAGCGGTGTCTGCCAGTCGGGGGGAGGCTGCATTA
>OBDB01000157.1_pt1 | contig 26616 bp, 33 predicted proteins | sample 1518221 | NCBI WGS metagenome assembly OBDB01 (sample SAMN01760938, study PRJEB22395) | human gut metagenome | reverse complement strand
AGAAAGTACGTGTCGGTTAACAGGACGACATGTAAAGAATTTCAGCGGGCGCAAGCCCTACTCACACAATTTAAAACGTGCCCGCTTTTGTTTTTGAGGAGAAAAAATGAAAGAAGAACTTATCAAACTGACGCAAGAAGATTTTGAGGGATACGCTAAACATAAAATCTCAGAGCACCTTGAAATTAAATCGTATGAAGTTTATATGGTTTGGTTTAATTACACGCTTAGCAATATGAAAGGGTTGTTTAGCTTTGACAGTAAGAAAGCTTATCCGATGAGCAATCCAAACTCAAAACTTCCAGATTATGTGGAAGTAACTTATAACAGCAAAACGCACGAGTTTTATTTCGATTGGTACACGAAAGAGCGACAAGAAGTCACTCACGTCGCTTTTGAGATTCCGGGGCTTACTGATGAAATTTGAGTTTATTTTATCGAATACCAAGAAGCAAAAACAGATGTTAAACGCCAATGACCGCCCACATTGGACGCAAAAGGCCAAAATCACCGCATTTTTACGTGCTACAGCTGTTAGAGCAGGTCGACAATGTAATTGTACCCCCTACTCAAAAAAGCGCCCTTGTGGGCTCGTAGTGACGATTTACGCCCCTACAAAAAGACGACTTGACCCACCCAACTTTTATCCGACAGTAAAAGCGCTTGTTGATGGATTGACAGACGCCGGAATCTGGACGGACGATAACTCGGAAGTCATTAAGTTTATGACTTTTAAACGAGGTGGACCAAGCGAAATACCCGGAAAATATAGGGTTAGATTGGAAATAAAGGAATTATGACAAGAAAATTTATCGTTAGAGAATACAGCCCAAAGCTTAGAACAGCGACTTGGTTCGCTACGGACAAAGATTTTAAAGAAACAGAGTTTAAAACAAGAAAACAAGCTCTAAAATACCTAGAAAAAGCTCGTAAAGAGCCCGGACAGACAGAATACTATGAGGTGGTAAGTTGAAAGCTGAAAGATACATGTTTTTAAGTATGTTGTTATCGTTTACAATCATCGTCACAGTCGTCTTTTTTACGATTGAACTAGGAATGCAAAAGACTGTTTATAACAACAAAATTACAGAGCTGAAACTTGAAAATATCAAGCAAAAATATGAAATCAAGCGGTTAGAGGACAATCAAACGATTATCTATCACGCTGATAACTATGGGGGAGAGTACGATTATGAAAGTACGGTTCACACTAACAAATAGTGAAATTGAGGAAATCGAGGTATTAGAGAATGAAGAATAAAAAGATCGCAGCTTTGGCAGGTGCAGCGCTCATGACAATTGGTTTAGCTACATTGTCAGGTTGCTCTACAGAATCAGATAAAGTCTCTTATAACATTAGCAAAGAAGCTGATAATTTCAACGTTCGCAGACGTGTAGCAGTTATCAATACACGTACTGACAAGATTGAATTTAAGATAGAAGGTCTTATCTCAGTTGATACGTCAAACAGCAAGAAGTTAGTCGTTATTGCTGAAGTATCAAAAGGAAAATACAGAAAGCACTTAATCAACATGACTAAAAATAACATGTACGTCGTCGAAGATTTAACAGACGGAACGAAAGTCAATAAATACAAGTACGAAGTTGAGTACATGCCTGAAAGCATTCTTCCTGTAACAATCACAAATAACGAGTGAGGTGCTGACAATCGAGGAGGAAAAGGATAATGTTTGATTTTTGGGAAGCTTTAAAATACGTAATCAAGGAAAAGATTAGCCAATTCAAGCTGGGTGTGCGTCGTTTCTTCTGTAAACATCATTATGTTGAGGAAAAATACTTTGGCATGGAGTGCCTGGAATTTATTGTGACGGCGTTAAATGTACTAAATGTGGCAAGACTACTGAAAAAGAAGATTGGATGACGATTTATGACGAAAAAGATTGAATAATTTAGGTGATATGATGCGAAAGGAGATTGAATGCATGCGACTCTTTAAAGAAATTGATAAGTCTTTAACTAAACGAAACGCTTACGAGGTATTATCTCTTTATCGTCGTTATTCGCGCATGGCTGGGGAAGAATACACACCCAAAATTACAGCTACGTATTCACTAGAACCCAAAGCGGCAGGATTCAGCAATAGCAAACAAACAGAGATACAAGTAACCAGACGAGTGGCAGCTTGGGACGAAATGCAAGCAATTACGAAAGCTATCAATCGTATTATTGACCCGTTTGTCAGACAAATTTTAATCGAGAAGTATTGTAAGTGGCAGATGAAGTCTGATTGCGCCATTTACATGGAATTGGGCTACTCGGAAAGTGAGTTTTATCGTATGTTAGAGCGAGGGGCGATTGAGTTCGCTGAAAGCTACCGTGGTGGCGAGTTGTTGGTCTTTCGAATTGGGAGAGAAAAGCGAGAAAATAGCTGGGATAGTGACGTCTGTGAGTGTTAAAATCATATTATAGAAAAAATAGCATAGAGCGCGACATTGTCACCTGTGTTAAAACGGTCGCGCCGCAACTTGCAGGAGCTTGCCGTAATGCGAAAGCTAGCAGCACTGTAAGTTGGTAGGGAACATAGCAAAGGGGTGAATGCGACAGACTTTTAATCTGTAGGCGTAGGTTCGAATCCTACTTTCCCTGTTTCAGTCACACATTTGTGTGGCTTTTTTATTTTATTTGATTGAGAGGTGATGGAAAATCGCTAAATTGACCATAAAACAGCAACGTTTTGCCGACGAGTACATCATTTCGGCAAATGCAACGCAAGCAGCTATTAAAGCGGGTTACAGCAAAAAATACGCGAATACGAACGCAAGTAAGCTACTACAAAATACTACAATCAAATCCTATATAGATGAGCGGCTGGAAGATTTGCAGTCTAAAAAGGTTGCTAGTCAGCAGGAAGTGATGGAGTATTTGACGTCGGTCATGAGAGGTCAAGAAACCGAGCAGACTATCATTGGAGTCGCTGATTTAGGCCAAGAATTGACCGATATCGAGGTCAGCGCTAAAGACCGTATCAAAGCCGCTGAACTAATTGGGAAACGTTATCGAATGTGGACCGACAAAGTAGAGGCTGAGGTACAAGGAACGGTGGTGTTTGCGAATGAAGACGACATCGCAGACTAACGACGTTATCGTTAACCTTCCTAAAATGGTCGGCGGTGGCTATGGCAAGTTCTGGCGTTCTAAGAACTTCTACAGAGTCGTCAAAGGCTCTCGTGGTTCGAAGAAGTCGAAAACGACGGCTTTGAACTTTATCACAAGGCTTTTGAAATACCCGTGGGCCAATCTTTTGGTGGTCCGCAGGTATTCGAATACTAACAAACAGTCAACTTATACAGATTTTAAATGGGCGTGTAATCAATTAAAGGTTACACACCTTTTTAAATTCAACGAGTCATTGCCTGAAATCACGTTGAAAAAGACAGGTCAAAAGATTCTGTTCCGTGGTCTTGACGATGAGTTAAAAATCACGTCTATCACCGTTGACGTTGGTATTCTTTGCTGGGCTTGGTTTGAGGAGGCTTATCAAGTCGAAACAGAAGACAAATTTAGCACGGTCGTCGAATCTATTCGTGGTAGCTTGGACGTTCCCGGATTTTTTAAACAAATAACGGTGACGTTTAACCCGTGGAACGAAAGGCACTGGCTGAAACGTGTGTTCTTTGATAAAGATACACGACGGGCCGACACGCTCGCTTTAACCACGACTTATAAATGCAACGAATGGCTTGACGAAGTCGATAAACAGCGCTATGAAGATTTGTATATTACTAATCCAAGGCGTGCTCGTATTGTTTGCGACGGTGAGTGGGGCGTAGCTGAAGGCCTTGTATTTGAGAACGTTAAGGTTGAAGACTTTGACAAAGACGAGCTGCTTAAAGATAAGAATAATAAACTTGCCCTTGGCCTTGACTTTGGTTTCACTCACGACCCGACCGCTCTTGTAGCTTGTCTGATTAATGACGAGACGAAGCAAATACATATTTTTGATGAAGCTTATCAAGTCGGCCTAATCACTCGTGATGTGGCTAACTTGATTACATCAAAAGGTTATCAAAAGACAACGATTATAGCCGATTCAGCAGAGCCTCGCTTGATTGAGGAACTTAAACAAGAGCACGGTTTGAGACGTGTGAAGCCTAGTCGAAAAGGCAAAGATTCAATCATGGCCGGTATTTCGAAGTTGCAAGGCTACCAAATCATCGTCCACCCGTCATGTACTCACATCATGGACGAGTTTTACAGCTATTGTTACCAACAAGACAAGGAAGGTAACTGGCTAAACAAACCTGAAGATAAAAACAACCACTTGATGGACGCATTACGCTACGCTTTGCAATGTGTCGAAAGCAAGAGCTGGCTATATTAAGGAGTATACAATGCTACAAACTAACGATATTTCAACGCTTGGTGCTGAGATTAAGAGCTTAATCAACAACGACCGGGCTAGCGCTTTGAAGCGGAAAATGTTTGATGGAGTCAGATATTATGATTCACAGCACGACATTTTAAAGACTCGCATGTTCTTTTTTGACAGCAACGGACAACTAAGGGAAGAAGAGTATCGAGCCAATACGAAGATTTCGCACGGATTCTTTACCGAGCTTGTTGACCAAAAGGTTCAATACTTGCTTTCTAATCCTGTTGAATTTACGACAGAGAACCTAGAACTACAGGACTATCTGGAGCAATATATTGACGATGACTTTCAGCTTATGCTGCAAGAGCTCGTTGAAGGTGCTAGTCAAAAGTCTTATGAGTATGCGTTCTGGAACGTTGATGAGACCGGCAAGGTCAAATTTAGAGCCGCTGACGCACTCAAAACGATTCCGATTTACGACGAGAATCTAGCAATTGACCAGATGATTTACTACTACGATGACCAAATCACAATCAAGAACGAGGTCAAGAACGTGGTTCGCGCTCAGTTCTGGACGAAGGAACAAGTATTTTACTTTGTTTGTGTCGATGAAGGTGAAATGGAGCTAGACGAATCTATCAAGGTGAATCCGGCTTTCCATCAGCTTGCTAAAGATGAGGAAGGGACTTACTACGGTAAAGGCTATGGCCAAGTGCCGTTTATCAAGTTGGCCAATAACAAGCGTGAGAAGACTGATTTAGAGCCTATTAAAGACTTGATTGATGACTATGACTTGATGGCTTGCTCGTTGTCTAATAACTTAATTGACTTTGACCACCCGATTTACATCGTTCGCGGTTTTGAAGGTGACAACTTAGATTCATTGGTCGCTAACCTAAAAACCAAGAAGACTGTTGGCGTTGGTGAAGATGGCGGCGTAGACGTTCAGACTGTTGATATTCCGGTCGAAGCTCGTAAGACTAAGCTAGCAATCGATAAAGAAGGTATCTACAAATTCGGTATGGGCTTTGATAGTTCTCAAACTGGCGACGGCAATATCACAAATATCGTAATTAAATCACGTTACAGCTTGCTTGACCTGAAATGTAATAAGACTGAGGTTCGATTGAGAGCGGTTATCAAGCAAATGCTTGACCTGATTGTCCAAAATATCAATGAATTGAACGGCAAAGCATTCGATTCGTCTGTTATTGAGGTGACTATCACACGCTCAGTTATGGCTAACGAGACCGATAACGCCACAGTTGCTAAAACTGAAGCGGATACTAAGCAAGTATTGATTAACAACGTCATGACGGCAGCTCCTCGCTTAGATGACCGTACAGTTTTGGAACTATTGGCTGAGATCTTGGAAGTTGACCCGGACGAAGTCGAGAAAGCTTTGGGCGAACAGGCTTACAAGTCTGATTTTAACCAAATGACAGAGGTAGATGATGACGGAACTGAACCAATTTCAACAGGAAATCGAGAATCTGCTGGCGAAGGCGGACAAGAAGACTGATAAACAGTTATATGGTTTGTATATAGACACGATTAAGGACCTGAAGCAGGCTTTGCTGGTCGATTATCAACGCTATGAACAGCTATCGTCCACAGAACAGCTAAAATTAAGCCGTATGACAAACCTTTTAGAACAACTTGATAATTCAACCAAGGAATTAAAACAAGGGCTTAAAACGGAAATTAACGGCCATTTAGAGAACACGGGGAAAATAGCTTATAACGAGCTCTTTTACGAATACGAGTCTAAAAACACAGCTATCAATTTCACAATACTAAAAAGCGAAGAATTGAAGACAATTATCGAGACGCCTGTAGCCAATTACAAGCTGTCCGAGCGCTTGAATGATGGTGTGGCCGAGAGACTGAGGTCAAATATCAAATCAGAGCTTACACGAGTATTTCTGTTAGGCTACAGCTACAAGCAGACTGCTGCTAGGTTGGCAGAGATTGGCTATAGTTCTTATCGTCGAGCCTTGAACATAACTCGCACCGAAGCTGGTCGAGTTCAGGCAATCGCAAGACAAAAGTCGCAAATGGAAGCAATGAAATTGGGTGTCGAGTTTGAAAAAGAATGGATTTCAACACTTGACAATCGCACTCGTAGCGACCACGCTAAGCTTGATGGTCAACGTGTCAAACCTGACGAAGATTTTGAAGTCAGCGGACTTAAAGCAAAACAGCCCCACATGTTTGGGGTCGCTGCTGAAGATTGTAATTGTCGCTGTCGCACAGTTTCACGCTTGAAGAACGATAAATCGGCGCTTTTGAGACGTGACAACGAGACGGGAGAAGTCGGGAAATGGAAGAATTATGCCGAATGGGCGGAATCGAAATATAAAACAAAAGAAAAACTAGGTTTTGAATTTGTTGAAAAACAAAGTGGAAGAATGTATAATAAGCTTGATTTAAATGATTACTCTAACCATACATTCGCTAACTTAAAAAAAGTTTTACAATCCGCCACAAAAGAAGTTGCCGCATTTAGACAAGAGACGGGGATTGATTTATATAATGAAAAATTCATTGATATAAAGAATAGATACGATGATAACAAAGCTAAATTTGTTAAGTATCTATACGAAAAACGTCACTACTCTGTTCTGCCTACTCAAGTTTTGAATACAGACGGAATGACTCCTCTTTATCGTGGAGTTGTGAATGCAAATGAAGCTGGATTTACTGGCGCGGATTTTGTAGACCGTTTCAAAAATGGACCGCTTGATATATCTGGTGCCAATCGTTCTGCTTTTGGTAGAGGTATCTACTTTGGCAAGGACCAGCGCTTAGCAGCGACTTACGCTAAAAATGGCGAAGGTGGTGAAATCATTGAAGCTTTCTTACCTAGTGACGCTAATATGACCACCGTTAAAGCGATAAAAGACTTTTACACAAAATCCGTTACAGACAGCCAGTTAGAAGAGGCGGGGCTAACAGAGATTTATAATTTGTTGTATAGTAACAAAGGAATGGATAAAAACGTGGATATTTGGTCGGCTATCACTGGTCACGATGGAATTATTTCAAATAACGGCGAAATTATTAGTATTTTCAACAGAGGAATTTTGAGGATTAAAGAATGAAAACATCTGTAGGATTATTATTAGACGCCCTATCTGAAATTGTCCCGAACTGGGATATCGAGGACGGGCTTTATAGTTCAGTTGTGAAAATGATTAAAGAATTGCCAAAGGAAGATGGCTATAGAATTATTTCGCAGGAAGATTTAAAACTATTTACAGAAGATGATAGTTCGAGAATACTCCAATACATTGAAGATAATCAAAGTAATCTACAGAAAGACCCATTTGAAATTGAATTAATGTTTTAGTTATACGCACAGCACCTAGCACTTGCTAAGTGCTTTTTTTATACCCAAAAGTCGTAGAAATACGGCTTTTTTTGTTTTGTCCTAGTAGCCAAGAGGAAAGGCAGAGCTCTGCAAAAGCTTGACCGTTGGTTCAAATCCAACCTAGGACTTTCGCCAAGACAAGGCGTTAAATTGTCAACATTATTCAAATTCTCGTGGTCGTCTCACGTTAAAAGGACGTAGAAGGAGAACAAATGAAACGTGAATTTCTACAGTCTCTAGAACTGTCTGAAGAAGTTATCAATCAAATCATGGCAGAGCACGGCAAAACCGTACAAGCTACGCAAGAAAAACTGTCCGCGGCAGAAGCACAGCTTAACGAAGCCAATGCTACTCTTGCCACTTTGAAGAAAAATAACAAGGACAATGAGGGGCTACAAAGCGAATTGAAGTCTTATAAAGAGCGAGTTGAAATGCTAGAACAGGAAGCGAAAGATAACGCTCGTAAACAGACAATCAAAGACGCTTTGACGGATGCTAAAGGGACTGACGTTGATTATCTCATGTTTAAACTTGGTGACCTTGAAGTCGATGACGAAGGCAATGTGAAAGACCTTGAGAATAAAATCAAGGACCTGAAAGCAAGTCTTCCAACTTTCTTTGAGGAAGCACCAGAGCCACCTAAAGAACCAGAAGGGTTCACTAAGTTAGGCGGCGCCAAATTAGGCGGTGGACAACCACCCAAAGAAACAAGTCTTGAGTCAGTTCTTGCAAATCCTGAAATGAATTTGACTCAGTTCTTGCAACAACAGAGCAAATAAAAGGAGAATTTAAATGTCAAACGAAATTACAAAAGTTCTGGATACTATTACGCCAGAGATTTACAATGCTTATATTCAGCAGTATACTGCTCAAAAATCACTAATCGTTAACTCAGGTATCGCAGTCGCTGACGAACGTGTTTCTAAAATGATTACAGCAGGGAATACAATCGTTAACATGCCGTTTTGGAATGACCTTAACGGAGATGACGAAGTTCTTGCAGAAGATAAGGAACTTTCAACTGGTAAAATCACAGCAGGTAAAGACGTTGCTGCGGTTATGTATCGTGGTCGCGGTTGGGCTGTCAACGAGTTGGCGGCTGTCGTTTCTGGTGATGACCCATCACGAGCTATCCTTAGCCGAATCGGCGATTATTGGGTTCGTCAAGAACAAAAAGTGTTGCTTTCAGTGCTTAAAGGTTTGTTCGCTGAAAGCGGAGCACTTGCTTCTACACACTTGCTAAACATTGCGACAAAACCAATTACAGCCAAAGAAGTGCTTAACGCCAAACAACTACTTGGTGATTCTGCCGATAAACTTAAAGTCATGGTTATGCACTCGGCTGTATATACTAAATTGCAACAAGATAACTTGATTGTTTATATTCAACCAACAGACGCAACAATCAATATTCCGACCTATCTTGGATATCGTGTCATCGTTGACGATAGCAACGCACCAGCTGATGATGTATATACTACATACTTGCTTGCAGAAGGTGCTTTCGGTCGTAATAACGGAACACCAGCAGACCTTACAACTTTCGAAACTAACCGTAAAGCAGCCGCTGGCGTTGATGAAGTATTCACACGTCGCGCTTTCGTATTCCACCCGTACGGAGTTAAATTCACAGACACTACTGTAGCTGGATTGACACCATCTAATACAGAGCTTGCAACAGCTAACAACTGGTCTAAAGTCTACGAAAATAAAAATATCGGTATCGTAGCAATTCGCCACAAACTTGCTACTGAAGAAGTTTAAGGAGGTGATTCGAATGAAAAAACTTTATCTTGTCGTTGATTCGTTCATCGATTCGCAAGATGAAGGTGTTTTTTATCCTATCGGGGCTATCTATCCCCGTGGAGGATATGAACCAGACGAAAAACGTGTCAAATCTTTCTTGAAGGGCGAAAACGCCAAAGGCTCGGTGCTTATCAAGGAACTTATTCAGCTTCCGGCTAAAGACGTGGTTGAAACACCGCAAGAAGTAGCTGAAGAGCCTGAAAAAGAGCTTAATCGTGATGAAATCAAGGCAAAACTTGATGAATTGGGCGTAGATTACAAGAAAAACGCACGTACTGAAGTGCTAGCTGACTTGCTAGCTGAACAAGAAGGGGAGTAGTCAGCTACTCTCTTTTAATTTTGGGGGTATGTATGATTATTTCGCTTGAAGACGCTCTTAAAATCGATAAGAATGCTACACAAGAGTATTGTGATGGCCTTGAAACGATGGTCAGGGTGTCTACTAACAACAATTTCCAAAATATTCGCTTTAGGTGCTCTGGTTTGGTGCTTTCGGATAATGAAATTCGCGTCTCTAAAGGTCGTCTGGACATTTTTAAAGTCGGTGACACCATCGAAATTAATGACTCAAATTATAACGATGGCTTATATACCATCTTAGAGGTCGCTGACGACGTTTTAAAGATTAATGGACAATTTATCACGGAAGTATCAACGCGGGCTATACTGACTAAAATAAGCTACCCAGCGGACGTCTTAGCTGGAGTTAAGAAATTAATTAAGTACGATTCTAAAATGGCTGGAAAAATTGGGGTCAAATCGGAATCGATTAGTCGTCATTCGGTGACTTATTACGATGTGACCGCAGCAGAGAGTCAAGAAGGTTATCCGGCTACTCTTTTAGGTTTCCTGAAGAAATATAAGAAATTGAGGTGGTCTTGATGTCTACTTTTACGATTTTAAAATATGATAAGACAGGTAGAAGAAACAGTTTAGGCCAAATCATTCACGACTTTCAGGAATCTAGCACTTTTGACGGCTGGATTGACTTTTTAGGTGGCGAAGAAAGCATTAGTCAGAACGCAATCACAGCAGACAGTACTCACATTATAATCACGTTCGAAACACGCTTAGAAATCAGCATTTCAGACCGTGTTCGCTTTAAAGATAGAGATTACGAAGTGACATACGTCGATAATCCAATGGAGTTAGACGACCACTTGGAAATTTTCTTGAAGGCGGTGGGTTGATGTCTAGTGAGTTTAAAGATAATTCAGCGGCAGTCAAGCATGAAATCGAGTTACAGGCTATTCGTGGCCTGATTCAAGCTTGTATGCTTGTTGAGGGTGTAGCTGTTGGTTTGGCGCCGGTAGATACTGGAGCCTTGCGTGATAGCATTGACTATCGTGTTGACCGTGACGAGCTGGTCGGCTATGTCGGCACTAATTGCGAGTATGCAGTCTGGATTGAATTTGGTACTGGTGAATTTGCCGAGAAAGGCAATGGTCGAAAAGGTGGCTGGGTCTATACAGCTGCTGACGGCAAGACGTATTTTACTTACGGTCAAAGACCTGTTAAGTTCTTGCGTAATGCTTTCCGTCAAAACAAGTCGCAAATTCAGGAAATTTTGGAAGATTGTCTTAGAAATTTAACTTAAAGAGGTCACAATGAACGAAGTTATTGCCGCTGTATTGGCCCAATGTCAAAATGTCATCGCTGAAAGTTATTTCAGAAAGAACACAAGCCAACAAATCACTTATCCTTATCTAGTTTTTAGCTATGATAGCGATAATCGTGACAAGTACGCTGATGGTGCTTATCTGGACGTAACTATCTTTGATAATCAAGGCAGCAATGACGAACGAATTGAGACCAAGACGGCAGAATTAAAACAAGCACTAAGAAATTACTCTGAAATGCTTGATAGTTGTTATATTAGAGCACGTTTTGAGGGCGGAAACATGACTGACACAGGTTCAGACATGCTACAACGTCGAGACGTGCGATTTTATTTGGTTATAGATTGGAGAAATTAATGGCAAAACAAGCTGTACGTAAAACTGGGTACACTAAGAACACACCGAAGTCTTACATTGTTGACGCCGGCGCTGTTTTTAAAAACCTTGAATGGAATAAAACAACGAGTAAATGGGAAGGTGAGCTCTTGGGAGCTACGTCAGACGGTAACAAAGTTACTATTGAGAAAAACTATCGCGAGGTCGAAGTTGACGGAGTTAAAACTAAAGCTGTTGGTTTGAAGATTTTGGAATCTCAAAACGCAACGCTTGAAACTAACGTCAAAGAGCTTACGGCCGAAAACATCGCTTTGGCTTTAGGCGCCAAAGTAACAAGCGGTGACGGTGAATCAGCGCCAGTAAACTACAAGGTTATTACAAGTAAAGGGAAAGTCGAAAATGGCGATTATCTTAAAAATATCGCCCTTGTCGGAACTGTTTCAGGGACAAACGAACCGATTATCATTGTTTTGGATAATGCACTATGCACGTCTGGTCTTGAAATGGAACTTAAAGACAACGAGGAAGCGGTAGTAGCGATGACCTTCGAAGCACATGCTGATGAAGACCAAGTAGAAGACTTGACGCTCCCAGCTCGTATTTACTATCCACAAGTTAGTCTTGAAGTTTAATACTATTTAGAGAGGATTTTGATCGATGACCGAAAAAGTAACTGAACTACCAAAAGAAACAAAAATGCGTGAGCTAAAAGGTGATGACATCTTTACTATGCTTGGAATTCTTGGCAAACTTGACTGTCAAGATGAGATTATGGCTTTAGTTGATGGAGCTTTTAACAGCGCTGAAAAAGACCTTGAGAAACGAGGAACAAAAGTCGTTGCCGGCTTAGTCTTTGCTGTTATGAAAAATATCAGCAAAGCAAAAGATGACATAAACAGTTTTCTTGCTGATTTGACTGGTAAGAAAGTTCCTGAAATTAATTCGCTTAGCATGATTGATTACACTAAATTGTTAACTGCTTTCTTTAAGAAAGAGGAACTTAAAGATTTTTTCAAATCTATTGCGTCAGTGTTGAGCTAACAGAATTTAGATTAAAAGATTTACTTTTCAAACGATACACTAATCCAATGCTTGTCCTAGGGACTATGACCTTAGGGCAGACGTTGGATTTTTTAGTGTATTTGGTCAACGAAACTCAAAAAGAGGAATTGCGGGATATCTGGCTAGCCAAAGATACCGAATTGAGTTTAGGCGAGTTCATCAACAAGAATCTTCATTCTAAAGGGCGTACAGACAAGAAACAATCTGTAGAGAAAGATAAGCAAGCCATCGCAATGGCTGAATTTATCTTAAATAACGACAAGAAAGGAGATGTAGATGGAACTATTTAGCTTATTCGGGAAAATTGGTATCAAAAACCAAGAAGCCAACAAGGCTATTGATGAAACGACCGGAAAAGCTGAAGGAGCTCATGGAAAACTAGGAAAAGTATTCGGCGGTATCGGGAAAGCCGCTGGTGTGGCTGGTAAAGCTATCGGTGTCGGCCTTGCTGCTGGTGTAGCAGCGTTAGGGACTTTAGGAGTTGCAGCAACAAAGAACTACGCTGAGTACGAACAGTTAACCGGTGGTGTTGAAACACTTTTTGGGACCGGTGGTAAAAGTCTTGAAGAATACGCTCAAAGCGTCGGAAAAAGTGTTGATGACGCAGCAGAACAATTTAACAAGTTGCAATCGGCGCAAGACGCTGTTATGAATCATTCTAAAAACTCTTTTAGAGAAACAGGTCTATCAGCTAATGCGTACATGGAAACCATTACCAGCTTTAGTGCGTCATTGATTCAGTCGCTTGGTGGAGATACTCAAAAAGCGGCCGAAGTCGGACATAAAGCGGTAGTTGACATGTCTGATAACGCCAATAAAATGGGTACTAATATTCAGGATATTCAGAACGCTTACCAAGGTTTTGCAAAACAAAACTACACGATGTTGGATAACTTGAAGCTCGGTTTTGGCGGTACTAAAGAAGAAATGCAGCGCTTGTTGACGGAAGCCGAAAAAATCAGCGGGATTCATTACAACATTGATTCGTTCGCTGATGTCGTTGAAGCAATTCACGTCATGCAAGAATCAATGGGGATAGCCGGAACCACAGCGAAGGAAGCTGCGACAACCATCGAAGGTTCAATCAGCATGTTGAAAGCTTCTTGGACCGATTTCTTAACTGGTATGGCCGACTCTGACCAAGACATTGGGCAATTGGTTAAGAACGTCGCAGATTCGCTCAAAACTGTATTTGATAATGTCATTCCTCGTATTTTACAAGCATTGCCTCGTATTATCGAAGGATTGTCACAACTGTTTCAATTAGTCGCTGGTTACTTACCAGAGATTTTACAAACACTGTTACCGCCTCTAATTTCAGGCGCTACAGAATTGCTAGGAGCATTATTCAATGCTTTACCGGCGATTTTCAATACCTTGTTTAATACAGTTCTTCCGCAAGTATCAGACGCTTTTATCAAGTTCCTTGACCAAGTCTTCTCGCAAGTTCCGCCTGAATTCTCAGGCCTTCAAAAGGCTTATGAGAATATCAAGACGACTATTTCAGAAGTTGCTAGCATGGTTGGAAACTTCTTTAACGGTTTCTCTGGTGCTGACGGTAGCACGAATAAAGTCAACGGTCTAAAAGACGCCTTGAAAGGCGTTTCTGACTTCTTGGCAGACGCAACAGGCGGAGTCAAGGACTTTGTGACATGGTTTAAGCAAGGCGGTACGTCTGTAGACGTGTTTAAATCTGATATTGTTGGCGCTACAGGCGCTTGGACGGCTTACAAGGTTGTTACCGGTGTTATCAAAGGTATCGAAACAGCTAGAAATGTTATTTTAGGTGTTTCAAATGGTTTGATGTTAGCTCACATGGTAAGAACTAAAGCGTTGACAGCGGCAGAAGGAGCTCACGCAGCCGCTACCGTTGCAGGTACTGGAGCAGTTAAAGCATTCAATGCAGCTATGGCTATTAATCCTTGGGGAATCTTAATTGCAGCAATTGCCGCAGCAGTAGCAGGACTTATTTGGTTCTTTAGTCAAACTGAAACCGGCAAAAAAATGTGGTCTGACTTTACGAAGTGGCTCGGCGAGACTTGGCAGTCACTCGTAAACGGCGCAGGTCAAATTTGGCAAGGCTTAGTGGACTTCTTTAGCAATCTATGGACGTCTATCAAAGACACTGCTTCAAGTGCGTGGGAAGGCGTTAAAAGTGCTTTAACAAGCGCTTGGAGTTCAATTGTTAGCGCGGCACAAGCAGTTTGGAATGGATTAGTAGCGTTCTTCAACGTTCTTTGGGGAAGTATTGCGATTATCTTCCAAGTTGCATGGCTGGCAATCTATACACCTTTGCGAACGGCTTGGGAAGTGTTCTGGGCGTTTACACAAGGATTCTGGCAAGGTCTAGCTGATTTCTTCTCTGACCTTTGGGAAGGAATTAAATCAGTAGCGATAAGCGTTTGGGACGCTATCAGTTCAGCGTTAACAGCGGTATGGAATACTATTGTCGCTTTTGCTATGAGCGTTTGGCAAGGTTTCGTTCTGACTTTAACCACGATTTGGAACGGTATTTTAGCAGTAGCTACGCCAATTTTCAATGCTTTGAGTACATTCTTTAGCACTTTGTGGAATGGTATCGTAACTGTTGCGATGACTATCTGGAGTATCCTCGTAACCGGTTTAACAAATATGTGGAATAGCGCCGTAACAGTAGCGACAACAGTCTGGACAGCTTTAAGCGCTTTCTTTAGTAGTCTTTGGAGCGGAATCAGTTCAACAGCTTCAAGCGTTTGGAGTTCTATTTCTTCATTCTTATCTGGAGTTTGGAATGGAATTTCATCAACAGCTTCAAGCGTGTTCAATGGTATCAAGAACACAGTATCAAACGCGTTCAATAGTATTAGGGGCGTAGCTTCGTCTGTTTGGAATGGTGTCAAGAGCACTATTTCAAATGCAATCAACGGAGCTAGAGACGCTGTCAGAAACGCAATCGAAGCTATCAAAGGATTCTTTAACTTTAAGATTTCATGGCCGCATATTCCTACACCACATTTCAATGTGTCCGGTTCTGCTAATCCGCTTGATTGGATAAAAAATCCTTCTACCAAGCCGAAATTTGACGTTCAGTTTTATAAAGCTGGTGGGATTATGACTAGTCCTACCCTTTTTGGAATAAACGGCAACAATGCTATGGTTGGCGGAGAAGCAGGAGACGAAGCAATTCTTCCGCTTAACGATAAGACCTTAGCCGGAATTGGTAAAGGAATCGTTGACGCAACAGGCGGAGAATCTGAAAGCGTCGAAGTACTTCATCTAATTCTTGGAGTGCTTGAAGAAATCCTTGATAAGGACCTAGACGTCTACATTGATAGTGACACGCTGGTTAGCAAGACTTATCGCAAATACCAAGCTAAAATCGCAGCGTCTGACGCTCGTAATCTAAGATTGAGAGGGGGATAATGCTTGGAGAAAATTTTAAAAACTATGTCCTATAACGGCGTAGACCTTGAGCCTTATCTCACGGTTTTAAAGGTCTATCGTCCGGGAACAGCTGACATCACAAACGAAACAAGGCAGGTCGCAACTCGTGGCCTGTCTTTTAAACGTCAGCGAAGAGGCGGAAAGACAATCAAAGTCGATATTTTTATCGCTGGCAATGTCTTGGAAACGATTGATATTTTGAATGATATCTTTGCTGATTATCCGGCCAAATTGGTCTTCAGCGACCAACCAGACCGCTACTATTTAGCGACACTTAGCAAGTTTCCTGAACCGTCAAGTTCGGTCAGAGAAGCGGAGTTAACACTGGAGTTTGAGTCATTCGATGGGGTGGCTCACAGTGTTGCTTATAAACGTTTTGATAATCCTAAAGTCGAGGGCGACAGGCTTGTTTTTGAGGTCGAAAACAAAGGGAATGAGACCGCACTACCGATAATCCGACTCAAATCTAACAGCGATAACGGCTATTATGGTCTTGTTAGCGATTCAGGCGTCATGGCCGTCGGAAACAAGGAAGAAATGGACGGGAAAACCGTTGAGAAGTCTGTTATCGAATTCGATTATCGAGACGATAAGATTTTAACCGGTTTTGAAAAAGGGGCTAAGAATCAGGCTATATCAAACGTAGCCGAGAACCTAACAGGGACGCTTGGCACGTTGCGTTTTAATGGGCGTAATTTTGTTTATTTGCAGAATTATTCGCAGCAAGGTGTCAATAGTTCAGGAAGCCTTACGTTTCCTATTACGAATAGCACAACCTACGACTATATTTGGTGGCGTCAGCTATTTTGGAGTGGTCCGGACCAGCTAGATAATCAATACGGCTTTATTAAAATTATTGCCACTGATGAAGAAGGCACGTTCTTATATGGCGTTGAGACATTTAAGCGAGCTCGTGGCCTTGATTGTGAATACAATTTCCTTGGCGCTGATGGTCACGGCGGTTTCAAGACTTTGAAAAGCATTAAGTTTTGGGATACGCAGTATGACAAAGAGAATCCGTTCAATGAGCCGCGAGGTTTCTCGGACATTTTGAGGAAAGATGACGTCGTTGACTTCTACTGGTGGGGTGGGCGTAATCCGTTCACGATACCAGCGATTAAAGGCAAGAAAACAGCGAACGTCCATATCATTATGGGCGGTTTTTCAGGAAGAACGCTGGTAACTCGTATGTATGTCAGTGACTTTCTTTTTCAAGCTAACAAAGTGCCGACGTGGGAAGATATTCCGAATCGGTACACGATGGGAAGTACTGTTGAAATCAATAGCGAGAACCGGACTATTTTAGTTAGTGGGATTCAAAGTGCCAAAGAAATGATTGACGGCGGAGACTTCTTGAAAATACCAAAAGGGCGAAGCAAGATTGCGATTTCGACGTCTAGCTGGTGCGAGCTGAAGCCAACAGCAACAATCGAATTTGAGGAGAGGTGGAGCTAATGCTATTAAGCATTTTAGACCATAACCTTGAGCGTGTCGGATTTTTAGACAATGAAGACAACGTTAAAGGTCTTGTTTTTTATAACGATATGTGGTCGCGCTACCTTGAAACAGGTTCCGCGACTTTTGATTTTACGGTTGACAAAAAGAACCTTGATTTAGATACACACAACAGACGTGTTTATCAAACGCTTAACGAGCGTTCTTTTGTTTCGTTTCACGACAACGGCCGTGCTTACCTGTTTAACATCATGAAAACAGTTGAAGACGAAGACGCAATCACTTGCTATTGTGAGAATCTGAATCTTGAGCTACTGAATGAATACGCAAACCCTTATAAGGCAGACCAAGCATACAGCTTTGAAGAATATTGCAAGAAGCTTGATTTGCTTGATTTTGCCGCTTTAAAACTCGGAATCAACGAAGTATCCGACCAGAAAAGAACCATTGAATGGACTGGGCAAGATACTAAATTAAAACGTTTGATTTCGTTAGCAAATAACTTTGACGCTGAAATCGCATTCGAAACCTACTTGAACGACGATAGCTCTCTGAAAGTGTTTCGTCTGAATGTCTTTAAAGAGCACGATGACAAGCACCAAGGTGTCGGCGTAAGACGTGACGACATCATTTTAAATTATGACCAAAACATCGAGAAAATCACTCGTACGGTCGATAAAACGCCGATTTTTAATATGATTCACCCGACCGGAAGCGACAAGACTATCACGCGTCAAGTCACTAAAACTAGGACGGTTTACAAGACTGTTACGGTCTCTGGTGGTGGCGCAGGAAATACAGAGAACGCTCTACGAAACATCGAAAGTCGTAAGGGTCAACGAGTCGGAACTGGTCAATGTTATTCACTATCCGCCTTGTATTCCGCCTTGCTAGGCGGTCCCGGTCTTGGAGCTGGCGTCACTGGAATCAGCGGGCGAATCGGTGCAGGGATAGCTGCATCAAATATTGGTACAGATTACCGCTGGGGTGCCTTTGGTTGGGCTGTAGTTGGGAACGAGGTTTCTAACGCAAAAGCCGGCGCTATCGTCAATATTAGGGCTAACTATGGTTCGCCTTTCTGGACTGGACCATACGGACATACAGCGATTATTAAATCGGTCAGCGGGTCTACGATTACCGTTCTAGAACAGAACTACGCTGGGCGAATGTACATTGTCGAAAACAGCTACAATCTAGGCGCTTATATGGCTGGTGTTCAAACATTGTGTTATCCGCCAGAACTTGCAGCAGGCAAGGTTGTAGGCGGTCAAGCAGTGACTAAGCAAGTGCCTGTACAGGAAACGTACACAGAGAACGTCAAAGAGACGGTTAAAACAGTCATTCCATCAAACAAGTATAAGGAATATAAGAACGACACTGGAGAGGTCGAGTTTTACGTCAAAGATGGTAGCATTTATGCTCCTATTTCCGCCAAGCTTTATCCGTCAGTTTTGTCAGGTAAAGAAATCGGCGATAACTGGATTAGGAAAGACGCGTCAATCGAAACGACTGACGAGAACGTTCTAGAAGCCAATGCTTTGAAAATGCTACGCGCTGGGTGTTATCCAACGATTACATATGACGTCAAAGGAGACGCCGATTTAGAACCGGGAGACACGGTCAAAGTACATGATGACCAATTCTACCCGGTTCTTTTATTGGAAATGAGGGCTTCAGAGGTTCACCGAAGTTTCTCAGACCCAGACCAAGGCCACTCGGTCTTTACGAACTTTAAAGTCCTTGAAAATCAGCTTCCTAGCGACTTGTTATCTCGTATGGAAGAGCTAGCAGACGCTAAAGCACCTTATACAATCCGATTATCAAGTGATAACGGTACAAGCTTTAAAAATAACGAGGGTGAAACGTTATTTAAAGCCGATTTGTACAAGGGCGAGAAGTTGTTAGCTACTGACGTCTCTTGGCGATGGGCTTTGGACGGCGTGGTCACAGTCGGTATGCAATACCGTGTCCAAGCTAAAGACATCACTGACACAGCGATTTTAACCGTCTCGGGCTATGTCGGAAATACTGAAGTAGCCACTACGGAAATCACGCTAGCTAATATGGTCGAGCAGATTGATTTAGTCATCCTGACGTCAAACGGCTATACGTTCAAAAACAACAACATAGCGAGCACACTGACAGCCACTCTATGGCGTGGGAATAAGGAAATCGACAAAGATGGCACTGAGTTCAGCTACGTTTGGAAGAAAATCAATAGCGATGAAACACCAGACGAACATTGGAACGCTGACCATTCGTACTCACAGAAATCAATAAGAATCACAGAAGCTGACGTATTTAGACGAGCCACATTCTCGTGTGAAGTCCAATACGTTGGCAAACGAATTTAAAAAGGAGAAAAAATATTATGGGAATTATCGCGGCAGGACAGATAACAGTCGTAGACTTGTCAGACGCGCCTGTACTGAATGCGTTTATCACAGCTAATAGACCTACAACGCAAGTTTATAGTCAAACGTCTGGAAGTTATAATCCATCTTATGCCTCAACACCTCAAACGTTAACACTTAACTTAACTAAAGCTGGCTCAACAGCAAGCATTGTCGGCGGTGTTAGTGGCTTACGCTGGTATGTTGTGGACGGTGCCACAAAAACAGAAATAACGTCAAAAGTTAATACTGATAACGAGTTTGTTTCAGGCACTAACAATGAGAACTTGACCACTAAGCTAAATATTGACACAGACAGAGGCTCGAAGCGCTATGAGGCAGCTGGAATTTGGAAAGACCCAATCACTGGTCTGGACGTTCAGTTCAGTGCTGACATTGACCTGTTTTTAACACAGGTTGGGAAAGAGGCACAGGTTTTGAACGTTTATGCTGGAAATGGTAATACGTTCCGAAACAACTTACCTGCCAGCCTCACAGTCAACGCAGACCTTTATCGTGGGAATGTGTTAACGAATGATAAAAAAATATTCAAGTTCTTTTACCAAGACACGAGCATTACTGGCAGCACAGTAGCTGGTTATGATCCTGACGGCGGCATTGGATGGCATCTATGCAATAATGGCAGCAGCGCCACTGAAGGTCAAACGCCAAACGTGAAGCCGACTGAGCCAACGACTGGGCAAGGCGTCCTCACTGTATCGCCAAGCAAAGTAACTAACGCACAAAGTTTCAAAGTCGTATGCATTAACCGAATCGACAACACAAAAACAACAGGTCTATGCACTTTGTTAGATATGTCAGATCCATACAGCTTAATGCTTGATTCAAGTGCCGGAAACATTTTCAAAAACCGTCAAGGGTCAACTGCACTGAAGGCGCTTCTTTATCGAAACGGCGAAGAGCTTGACGCAAACGGCACAGGTAAGACTTACAAGTGGTCGAAATATGACAAAAACGGTGTTATGGATGTCAATTTTGGCGGTGGAGGCAATGCATACAAAACTGGCAAAACAATTAATGTTAACGCTACTGAAATTGTAGCTAAAGCTAGCTTCAAATGTGAAGTCTGGGAATAGGGGGTGTATAGGATATGATTAAAGCAGATATTAAAATTGCTGAACAGCGTCAAATTGTCGATGTGCCTGTTGAAACAAAGTCAGAAGCAATTCGTGTGCTTTGGAATACATATGGTCTAGGGATTGATATCAAACGCTGGATTGAGGAGGAAAAAGATGAGCAAACTGATAGCAACGAGTCAGATGACTCTGGTGAACCTAGCGGAAAGGGCGATTGACCGAACTGAGGTAACGTTTTGGCACGGCTTATCCGCAACTAAACACCCGCTAGGGGTTTATGATTGCGGTGGTCGTGACCATGCTTTTGCTAATGAGTTTGACGTTGTCAGCGGAAAGAAATATACAGTTAGGGTTATTGCTCAAAAAACAAAAGGGACTATTAATCTTAAAGGCGGTATCTGGTACACGGAAAGAACGTCTGGTCATCAATTTGATGGTCTAGCAGCCCTTACTCTGGTAGGGGAACTTAGTGAAGATGGGCTAGGAATTTGGGAAAGAACTTTAACAGTCCCAAATGGAAAAACCAAGGGTAGAGTTTATGTTCAGCTTGAACAGTCATCGACTAGTGGATTTTCAACCGCTTATCGTGTATACGACGCTCAGGTATTTGATGAAAACGGGCAACCCCTTGTGACTGACCAGAATAATTTTGGCGCTTTAACAAGTCCTATGGCAGCCCCTGATGGCACGTACATCTGGAAACGAACTATCACGTATTACACAGACGGTACAAATGATACTGTCTGGGAATATAACGGTGTTGGCGAGAAGGGTAATACAGGGGCGAACGGTCAAACCTCGCACGTACACTTTGCCTTCGCCGACAACGCAACTGGTGGCGGATTTAGCTTAACTACACCAAAAGCATACATGGGTTGGTACGCTGATTTTAACGAGGCGGCAAGTAATGACCCGACTAAGTATAGGTGGAGCAAGTGGAAAGGCGACCAAGGCTTGCCAGGGAAACCAGGGGCTGACGGCAAAACGTCCTATTTTCACATGGCCTATGCAGATTCCGCAGATGGCAGAACTGGTTTTAGTTTTAAAGAGTCTGGTCAGCAGTATCAAGGCTATTACACAGACTTCGTACAAGCAAACAGTACAGACCCAACTAAATACACTTGGATGGATAGACGGGCTGGTGTTGAAGTCAGTGCTCGTAATCTCTGGATTCAATCGAAAGCTACTGGTGGTTTCGTAGAAGAAACGCTACCAGACAACCATATTACGGGTCAGAAGAAGTGCTATCGTATTCCAAATAATAAGGAGCTAAGTTTTAATATAGAACCAGATTTTAGTTCTAGACTTTATCGCAAAGTCACTTTTAGCGCTTGGGTTAAATACGAGAATGTTGTTCAAGGCACGAACAACTGGAATGTATTTAACTGTTTTAAACACACACTATACCTAAAGAACAGCTCGACAGGCGCGACTTCGACTGCTAGCTATCTAACGTTAGGAGGTTTTGTTGGCACATCTGATTGGAAGTATATAACGTACACATACGACTATGCAGCTATCAAGTCATACGACCAGCTTAAAACTACTATTCGTTTTAACCTCGAAGGTGCTAAAAGCGGTACGGTTTGGGTGACTGGTGTCATGGTGCAGTTTGGAAATGTGGCTACTGGTCATGTATGGGCACCAGAGGACATTCAAGCTGACATTGACAGCAAAGCAGACCAAACGCTCACGCAAGAGCAACTGAATGCGTTGGCAGAGAAGAATAATCTTATCAAAGCCGAAATGGAAGCAAAAGCGAGCATTGATACTGTCGATAAATGGATAACAGCTTACGAAAACTATGTTAAAGCAAATGATGCAGATAAAGCTAAATCGGAACAAGCTTTAAAAGAAGCGTCAGAACGTATCTTGGGAATGAGATACGAAGTTAACGACTTAAAGTTCGTATGGGATGCAATCGATAGATTCATGAGCTTTCAAAATGAAGGCTTGATTATCGGTAAAAAAGATGGTTCAGCTTACGCTAAATTTAGTGATGACAGGATTAGCTTATTTTCTGGAAGCAGCGAAGTGATGTACATTTCTCAAGGTACGTTAAATATTGCTAATGGTATTTTTACGAAGACGATTCAAATTGGACGTTTTCGCTTTGAAACGCACCCAGCCGATGCAGACATGCTGGTATTAAGGTATTTAGGAGGTTGATATGGCAACAGGTACATTTAGCGGTTCTTACGGTCGTAATATGGCATTGGAATTGCAGGCGACGCAAACAGGCCAAAATATAGCTGGAAATTACAGTACTGTTAAAGTAGTAGGTCGTTTGCGTACTAACGGTTATGCCTCTATGTGGGGTGTCACAAGCGATGTCACTATACACATTAATGGCGATGGTGCAATCGAGCATCCCGTGATTAATATCGGAACAAATTCAACACAGGAAATCTTTAATCGCACTTACAACGTCGGGCATGACTCAGAAGGTAAGAAAACGGTCGGAGTTCAGCTAAGCGTTGGCCTAAATACGGGCGGATACGGTTCTGCTATGGTCGCTTTTGATTTACCGTTGACACCAATCAAGCGTGCAAGTACTGGGAAGGTGACAGCTACTGAGCTTGGTAAAGTTGCGACTATTACAATTGACCGCAAAAACAGTTCATTTAAACACACCTTACGTTATAACTGGGATGGAAAAACTGGAACGATTGCAACAAACGTTGACACGTCATGTAATTGGACTTTACCACTCGATTTTGCTAACACAGTTCCGAATGCGGATTATCACTGGGGAACGGTCTACATTGACACATATTCAGGCAGCACCAAAATCGGGACGAAAGAAGCGACGTTTAACGCCAATATCCCAGCAAGCGTTAAACCAACCTTAGGCGGTATTAGCTTATCTGACAGCAATACGACTGTATCCAATCTGATAAATACGTCAAATACATTCGTGCAGGTCTTGTCTAATATCAAAGTTGCTTTTAACAACGCTAGCGGTGCTTACAGCTCTACCATTTCCAATTATCGTGCGGAAATCGTCGGCAAAAATCTTAGCACAACGTCAAACGGCGGTTCACTTGGCATGATGAACTTCAATGGTTCAGTGACTGTTAGAGCGACAGTCACAGACAGTCGGGGACGAACGTCAGACCCTGTTGAAATTCCTGTTAATGTGTTGCCGTATTTCACGCCGCACATGAGTTTCACCGCACAGCGTAGCGGTTCTGCTAGCACGACCTTAACCGTCACAAGAAATGCCAGAATAGCTCCTCTAACTGTCGGTGGAAAGCAAAAGAACAAAATGATTATTTCTTTTAAGTACAAGGAGCATTCAGCTACTAACTACACGACTGACACAGGCAGCGCAGGTGGGACGTGGACGACTATTGATAATTTAACAAACTCTAGGGCTAATTTAGCAGCTACTTTTAGCACACTAAAGACTTATGACATTATCGGTAAAATCGAAGATGCATTTACAAGCTATGAGTTCTTAGCAACTGTTGGTACAGAGAAGTTTCCTATTGCAATTAGACCAGACAGGGTAGGTTTTGGCAAAACACCAGAAAATGCAAATGCTGTTGACAGCGATTGGGTGTTTAAATACAAAAACAAAGACATTCAACACCATCAATTGACTTCCAACGCTGGGCGTTCACCCTACAACGCTTCTGGCACAGTTGACTTGAATACTAAGACTGTTAATAGTTTTTTTTCATGTAATTCACCTTTAAATGGACCAGCAGTCGGTTCAAACTTAAACGCATTCTATGTCGCTGTCTATTCGGAAAGTGATAACTACTTATCACAACAAGCTATTCAAAAAAGAAGTGGACGAATGTTTACCAGAACAAGAGATAATGGAACGTGGACGAACTGGATTGAGTACGCCCCATTAAACAGCGTAGCTGAATTTACTGCAGTTAACCAGACTAAGTACTATATGAAAAAAATAGCATTACCGTATTCAGCTAAAGGTACTCTTATAAGGATCGGTAACCAAGTGCAATTAACTTGGGATAGATTAATTACTAATATCAATACCGATTGCGAATATAAGGTAATGGGTGAAACAATACCAAACGGTTTTCGTCCAGCTGTAGAAGCGCATATGTCCTTAAACGGTAATGTCTCTAACTCGGTTAACGCTTGGTCTATATTACACTTGGCACCTGATGGGTCTATTAGACTTACTAGCGCTTATAAAGGCAACCATGTCTGGACTGGCACAACAACTTATCTCACCACAGACCCATTCCCAAGTTAGAAAGGAGAAAACATGAAATTAAAATTTGGTTCAAAATCGCAAGAATTTGCGGTTGACGGCACAGTAACAGGCACGAAAGTAATCTTGACGAATGACGAGGGTGCAATTTACCCTGTTTTGTTACCAGCTGATAAAATCAGCTTATCGAATGATGAGCTGGAAAATTTGGCTAAAGATGTTATTTATCAAGAGAATTTTCGGGATAAGTACGAAAATGAAAAATTCAGCGAGATTGATGAGAAAATCAAAAATTACAACGAAAATTCAGAAGTAGCACAAGCTACACTGTTAGACCTTATCACCCAACTTTACGATAAAGGAGTACTAGCAGATGAAATTAGTGAAGAAACTCAAAAATGAAATAGAAAGAGGACTAGATATGATGATTAAACTTTACGCAATTAACGTTATCTCAGGAAATTACCAATATGCTAAAATTCCAAAATTACTAAAACCAAAAGTTAAAGCGCAAATTGCGCTAATGGTTGAAGATGATGAGCTGTTAGAAGAGCTGACTAAGGAAGATACTGCTGAATAAGCTTAGAAAGTAGAGGGGCTTATGGTGGGACAAGATATTATTCATGAAGCCATGAGAGCAACTTGGACGATTGATAAAGTTGGCGGAGTTTTAGCTATAGCTATTATCTTAGTCATCTTGCTTTTAATCAGCGGTATGATTTGGGTCATCAAGAAGTTAGTGACTGGCTTTCAGGAGACGAATAAGGAACTGTTAGCTTCTAATAATCGGATTGCTACTGAAAACCAACAGCAAATGGCTAGATTGACAGAAGCTGTTAATAATCTCTCACTAGAAACTCGCAAAGACATATCAGTTTTGCAAGAGAAGGTGGACGATTTAGAAGATGTTGTTAGAAATACACAGATGTTTTAAAGGAGTAAGAAAATGAATGATGTAATTTTACAAGGCATTATGCTTATTTTAACTGGCTTTGCTGGTTTTATCGTGAAAACAGTAAAGGACTACCTCTTTAAAGAGGGTGGAGAAAAAGCTTTGCGCATTGTTGAAATCGTGGCAAAAAATGCTGTTAACGCAGTGGAGCAGATTGCAAATGAGGACACTAAAGGCGAACAAAAATTAAATGCTGCTAAGACGAAAGTCAAGAAAGCGTTAGAGCAATACAATATCTATTTATCTGATAGTCAGCTTGAAATGTTTATTGAAGCAGCAGTAAAAGAAATGAATGATAGCTGGAAAGGAGAAAATAAATGAATACAGATGTTTTAATCAACTGGTTTGAAAGTCGTCGAGGAAAACTCACTTATTCGATGTACGGAAGTCGAAATGGTTCAGACGGTACAGCGGACTGTTCAGGTTCAATCTCGCAAGCTTTGAAAGAAGCAGGAGTAAATATCATTGGTTTACCGTCAACGGTCACTCTAGGCTCACAATTAGCCAAGAACGGCTTCTATCGTGTATCTCGTAACACAGACTGGACTGCTCAACGTGGTGATATCGTATTGATG
>OBDB01000146.1_pt1 | contig 27528 bp, 27 predicted proteins | sample 1518221 | NCBI WGS metagenome assembly OBDB01 (sample SAMN01760938, study PRJEB22395) | human gut metagenome | reverse complement strand
CCTACACGACGCTCTTCCGATCTGAGAGAGTGCGTGGGACACAATTGAGGAGATACATATACCAAGTGCTAAGATTATGGCAAAGGTGGTTAATGAATCTGTTTCAAGAGGTGCAATTACAGATTTTCTCGCTCTGTTTAATGACACCGGCCGTGTGTTTATAAGTGATATTCAGTCAATTGAGGGTGAATACAGGGATTTATTCAAGCGTATGGCTGATGTCAGAATATGGTCTACATCTGCTGTTCTTCTAAACAAGGGGGAACAATGCTTTGGTGCCATCGTGGTTATGAATCCAAGAGCCAATTCAGGAAGTCTGGATTTGATTGAAATGATTGGTATTTCAATATCGAATAGTCTGTTTTATGAGAAGGCGAGGGCAGAGTATGAGTACAGGCTCAATTTTGACCAGGTCACAGGCTTAAGAAAGAGAGAGACCTTTAATAATTTGGGAGAGAGCTATGTGGAGTATGACTGCAGCTTTATGGGAGTATTTGCATCAGATATCATAAGGCTTTCAGATATAAATGAAAAATTTGGGTATATGGCAGGAAATGCGCGTCTTAAGATGGTTGCAGATGTGATCAGTGGCGTTTTTACAGGCTATGATATATACAGGTACGAGCAGGATGAGATAGTTGTTTTTTGCAAGGATATTGATAAAAAATCATTTATGGGACTTGTCAGGATAGTAAGGGAAAGCCTTGATGATCTGGATGTCTCAGTATCGACAGGCTTTAGTTGGACGGACAAGCCCGACATAGCAAGGCAGCTCTCAGAGGTTCGCTTAATGTATGATATTGAAAAGGACGCAAAGCTTAAGAGTCTTGACAGTATAATGAGAAATAAGGTATTTAAGGATGTGGTTTCTGAGATTGAAAAGGGAAGCTTCATGGTGTATTATCAGCCGAAGGTTGATTCAAGAACAGGCATCACAGTCGGGGCGGAGGCCCTTATCAGATTTTTTGATGAGGCTCATGGCGTTGTAGGGCCAATTCATTTTATCGAGATTTTAGAAGAAAACAGATGCTCGCATCTTATTGATTTATTTGTACTTGATGAGGTATGCAAGGCGCAGAAGCTTCGCTGTATAAGTGACAGGAGAGTGGTTCCGGTATCTGTGAATTTCTCAAAAAATACACTGGAATATGCAGACCTCCTGGAGCAGGTGAAGGAGATAATGAACAGGTATGATCTCCCAGAGGGGCTTGTTCAGATAGAGATAACAGAGTCTGTTGGTGATATGGATATTGTATTGATAAATAATATCGCGCAGTCGCTGATTTCAATGGGCTTTCGTCTTTCGATGGATGACTTTGGCACGAAGTACTCAAATCTTGAGATGCTCTTTAAGTTTCCGTTCAGCATTGCTAAAATTGACCGTTCCCTGGTCAAGAATCTCGAGAGCAATGAGAAGAGCAGGATCATGTTAAAGCACCTCATATCCATGATTATGGAGCTTGGCATAGAGTGTGTTGCCGAGGGGGCAGAGAATGAGGAGCAGGTAAGGCTATTACAGCAGTTTGGCTGTAATATTATTCAGGGCTATTTCTATTCAAAGCCGGTTACACTTGATGTTTTCACGAGTGAGTTCGTGGAAAAAACAAGGAATCAATTGTGATTCACAATTTTATATACAATGCAGCTATTAACAGGCGCCTGTAGCAGGAAAGCGGATAACAGCTGCAAAAAAAATAAAAGGAAAGGAAGAAAAATGTTAGAAAAAATCTTCAAACTCAAACAAAACAACACAACGATCAAGACAGAGATTCTTGCCGGTCTGACAACATTCATGACCATGGCATACATCATTGCTCTTAACCCAAACCTCCTCACCGGATTTGGTGCTGAGGGAACAAAAGCACTATGGAACGGAGTGTTCCTGGCAACATGTATTGCTTCGGCAGTCGGTATGTTTGTCATGGCATTTCTTGCCAACAAGCCATTTGCACTGGCTCCGGGTATGGGACTTAACAGCTTCTTTGCTGTAGTAGTTGCCAATATCGTAAGCATCACAGGCCTGTCATATGTTGATTCATTCCAGGCTGCACTGTGTATCATCCTTATTGAGGGTATTTTATTCTTTATACTTTCAATATTCAATATTCGTGACAAGATAGTAGATGCCATTCCTTATGGTGTCCGCATGGGTATTTCACCGGCTATCGGTCTTATGCTTTTAAATATCGGCTTTGGCTCAAATGCCGGTGTTTACTCAAAGGATGGCGGACCATTTTATGTGATGAAGGATTTCTTCGGTGCACTCACACCGGGACTTGCCAAAACAAATATGACAGATGGATATTCTTCAATGGTGCTCACTGTTGTGACTATGTTCATCGGACTTTTTGTTATCATTATTTTAGCTCATAAGGGCGTCAACGGAGCAGTACTTTTTGGTATGCTTGCAGCCTGCGTAGTTTACTGGGTAGGAGAGGCTATATTCTTTGGAACAAATCCTTTTGCATCACTTGCAACAGCTTCATTTGTGCCACAGTTTAAGGATATGGCAGATACAACACTGTTCAAGTTCGATTTCAAGGATTTCATCAGTATTGGATGGTTTACAGCAATTTCACTCATCATCACATTCTGTATCATAGATATGTTTGATACCATCGGAACACTTGTTGGTACTGCATCACGAGCAGGAATGGTTGACAAAGAGGGAAATATGCCAAACATGAAGGAGGCTTTGGTTTCCGATTCAGTTGCCACAGTGGTTGGTGCCGTAACAGGTACATCTACAGTAACAACTTTTGTTGAGTCTGCATCAGGTGTAGAGGCCGGTGGACGAACAGGTCTTACAGCTTTCACAACAGGTATCCTGTTCCTTGCATGCATCTTTATAGCACCGCTTGCAGCAATCATTCCTGCCGCAGCAACATCATCAGCACTTATCTATGTTGGTATCCTGATGCTTGGCGGTCTTAAGAAGGTGGATTTCGAGGATCTCTCACAGGTTGCTCCGGTAGCACTCATGCTTATTGCAATGCCTATCTCCGGATCTATCGGACATGGTATAGGTCTTGGACTTATCACATATACTGTACTCAAGGTCTTTACAGGAAAAGCAAAGGAGGTTTCTATCCTTACTTATGCTATTTCGCTTCTTTTCCTTGTGAAGTTCTTCCTTGTAGTGTAGTGTTTTAAAGCTTAGTGACATATAACGCCTTGCCCCGCCATCCTTGGCGGGGCATTGTTGTGTGCGGATATAATTCTAACAGCCACTAAGTGACTGCGTAAGGCTTGCAGATGCATTAAACTGTGCTGTAGCGGCATTTTCTTATGTGGTGACAATAATTCATATATACAAACATATGTTCTTGACAATTGAGCGTAATCAATGTAGAATTGCAGTATGGACAAGCATAATGAAGAGCACATTTATGTGGCAATAGATTTAAAATCATTTTACGCATCAGTAGAGTGCAGAGAGAGGGGAAAGGATGCTCTGACCACTAATCTGGTCGTGGCAGATCCAACCCGCACGGAGAAGACTATCTGTCTTGCAGTATCGCCGGCTCTTAAGGCATATGGCATACCGGGCAGGGCGCGCCTTTTTGAGGTGGTACAGCGTGTGAAGGAGGTAAACAAGCTGCGTCTGTCGAAGCTTATGGCGAGTGGACATGCTGCCGGGACAGTGGAGAGAAGCCGACAAATTGAGGGCGAACAATCTGATAGAAAACAATCAGCAGGTGAACAGCAAAAAAGACTCCAGGCTGAGGGCAATCCGGATGAAAGAAAAAAATATGTAACAGAAATTGATATAGCAGAAAATGATATAACAGAAAGCACAAAGGCAGGCTTTGAGTATGCATCATATAATGCGAATCTGCTTGACGCACATCCTGAGTATGAGCTGACATACATTGTCGCACCGCCGCGTATGGCTTTGTATATGGATTACAGTACACGCATATACAATATTTATCTTAAGTATATCGCACCTGAGGATATCAGTGTTTACTCGATAGATGAGGTTTTTATGGATGTGACACACTATCTTCGCACTTATCACATGACGGCAAGGGAGCTTGCGTCTAAGATGATAGACGATGTCCTTAAGGATACCGGTATCACGGCAACCTGCGGCATTGGTACCAATCTGTATCTGTGCAAGATAGCCATGGATATTATGGCAAAGCATGCCATGCCTGATGAGCGAGGAGTGCGTATAGCAGAGCTTAATGAGAATAGCTATAGGCGAAAGCTATGGGACCACAGGCCGATTACCGATTTCTGGAGAGTGGGAGCAGGTTATGCCAACAAGCTCGAGGCAGCCGGCATGTATACAATGGGAGATGTGGCCAGGTGCTCAACAGGCGGTTCGAATGATTTTTACAATGAGGAAAAGCTGTATAAGATGTTTGGCATCAATGCAGAGCTTCTTATAGACCATGCATGGGGGTATGAGCCTGTTACAATAGCTGATATCAAGGCATACAGACCGCAGACTAACAGCATCAGTTCAGGGCAGGTGCTTCAGGAGCCGTATGATTATGAGAAGACAAAGCTTATTGTGCGTGAGATGACGGACCTTCTTGTGCTTGATCTGGTAGATAAGAGGCTGGTTACAGACCAGATAGTACTCACTATAGGGTATGATATTGCAAATCTGTCTAATAAGGCTGATAGCTGTTTGGGCAATAATTATGACCACGCAGTAAATAATAAAGGCAGAGACAGTATTGGCGGTAAAAAAGGTACACATAGAGATTATACAGGTGAGATTACCATAGACCGATACGGCAGAAAGGTTCCAAAGCATGCACATGGTACAGCAAATTTAGGGCGTTATACGTCATCCACGCGCATCATCATGGATGCTGTGATGGAGCTTTATGACCGTATCATAGATCCTTCTCTTCTGACACGAAGGATTACTGTGGTGGCAAACAGGGTCTGTGATGAGAGCAAGGTGCAGGAAAGTGAGCAGTTTGAGCAGCTTGATTTATTTATAGATTATCAGGAGAGGGCTAAGGAAAAGCTAAAAGAGGATGAGGCGCTTTCCAAGGAGAGAAAGCTTCAGGAGGCTATGATTTCCGTCAAGAAGAAATATGGAAAGAATGCCATGCTAAAGGGCATGAATCTTGAGGAGGGGGCCACAACTATTTCAAGGAACAATCAGATTGGCGGACACAAGGCATAGCAGCAACCGCTGTGGTTCTTAATCGGATTTTTCTTAGTGGTTTAAAATAGTTACGAAAAAGTATATAAGGAGCATGGCATGGGAAAATATGATGATATTATAGATTTACCACATCATGTGTCAAAGGTACATCCGCAGATGTCTATATGGGACCGCTCAGCACAGTTTGCACCTTTTGCGGCACTTACAGGTCATGAGGAGGCTATTGCAGAGACAGCGAGGCTGACAAACGAGTGGCATGAGCCTGATGAGGACAAAAAAAGAGAGCTTGATGAGAAAATGAATGAGCTCATGATGCTTTATAGAAAGCGTAATTTCAATTCAGACAGTTTATATGACGAAAATGTCATAAACACCATGGCAGAGAATTATTTTGAGGTGACATATTTTGTGCCGGATGAGCACAAGGAGGGTGGCAGCTATGAGCATGTGACAGGATATCTTAAAAAGCTTGATAGCATAGGGCACCTGATGATAGTTGTGGATGATAATGGTACAGAGACGGTAATTGATACAAGAAGAATATATGATATCGATTTGTGATGATTTTGTTAGGAATGCATTACTTGTAAATGTGGTATAGAAAGCAGGAAATTATAAAGATGTACAAGCAGATAGAAAGAGCCGGGGATGACAATAAAAATAATATTGGTGTGTTATATGGCATCGGTGTAGGTCCGGGAGATCCCGAGCTTATGACTTTAAAGGCTATTAATACAATAAAAGCATGTGATATAATTACAATCCCTGCAGTTTCAAAAGAGGAATGCTATGCGTACAGCATAGTGCAGGCTGTTTTACCGGAGATAGAGAAAAAACATATTATGTGCACTCCGTTTCCAATGATAAAGGACAAGGAAAAGCTTACTATATCACACAATAAGATATACAGTGACATAGTAAGTGAGCTTGAAGCAGGCAAAAATGTGGCAATGCTTACAATCGGCGATCCAAGCGTGTATTCGACATATATGTATATCCATAAGCGTGTCATGCAGGCAGGTTTTACGGCAGTGATGATAAGTGGTGTACCGTCGTTTTGTGCAGCTGCAGCGCGGCTTGGTACTTCGCTTGGTGAGATGATGGATGAGATACATATCATACCGGCTTCGTATGATGTGAGGGATACTGTGGGCTACGGTGGAACCTGTGTATATATGAAATCCGGAAAGAAGCTTGCAGAGCTTATAGAGGTGCTTCGCACAGGAGATGCTATCAGAAAAAAGAAAATGACAGTGTATGGTGTGACAAACTGTGGCATGGAGTCTGAGCGTGTGTACAGGGGGCTGGATGAGCTTACCGAAGCAAAAGGATATCTGACAATAGTTATAGTGAAATATAGCTAAAATGAGAGTTTACTTTTTGTGCACAATTGCTATAATAGTATGGTGAACCGAATATATATATATTTGAATATAGAAAAGAGCTGAAATATCACATGAGTATAGTGGATAAATTTGGAGAAAAAGTAGGCGAGATAGCAGAAAAAGATCCTGTTAAGGCGAGGAAGCTTTTGCTTGCAGGATATAGATTACAGGAAAAAAGATTAGCATTATTTCCGGACAGAAAGCTTCCAATGTCAGGGCAGTATGTGGCAAAGGTTGTCATGAATAATATCATACAGGCACTTGCAAAGCCTGAAAATGCCGCCATGGTCAGTATTTTTGTACCGGGTGAGCTTTTGACGGCGGCAGGTCTCACACCGTATTCGGTTGAGGCATTATCGTGTTTTATGGCAGGAACTAAATGTGAGCAGACCTTTCTCAAGCAGACTGAGAAGGAAGGCTTTCCGGAAACTATGTGCTCGTATCACAGGGTTTTTCTGGGCGCAGCATTAAATGGTATAGTGCCAAAGCCAAAGTGCATGGTGTATACAAACCTGGCATGCGATGGCAATATGATGACATTTCCGTATCTCAAGGAGAGATATGAAATACCAAGCTTTTATATAGATGTTCCATATGAGAAGAATTATGACTCTGTTATGTATGTAGCAAAGCAGCTTAGGGAGCTTAAGAGTTTTTTACAGGATGTCACAGGCAGAGAAATCACAGAGGAGTCTGTGAAAAAGGCTGTAGATAAGAGCAAAATTGCATCAAATAATTATTACAGGCAGCTTCATCTGAGAAAAGGACATGATATTGCATCAACTCTCACAAATGAGCTGTATGCGCTTTTCATGTGTCATCTGCTTGCAGGAACTGATGAATCAGTCAGATATACACAGCTTCTGAGAGATGATGTGAGACGTGCACCGGCAGGCGATGGCTTTCATGTACTTTGGATGCACACCATGCCGTTTTTGCAGGATGCAGTGAAGGATGTGTTCAATTACAGTGATACAATTCATATCAGTGCAAGCGATTTTATAGCGGATGGTTTCAGAAGCATGGAGTCGGATGATCCTTACGAGGCACTTGCCGAAAAAATGGTTTACTGCATTTATAATGGCAGCGTGAACCAGAGAATAGATGAGGCAAAGGAGCTTGCCGACACAGTTGGAGCAGACGGTGCTGTACTTTTTGCGCACTGGGGCTGTAAGAATACAATCGGTGCATCAAGCCTTATAAAGCGCTCACTCGAGAGGGAAGGGCTTCCAACTATGGTTTTAGACGGAGACGGCTGCAACCCGGCAAATGCCAGTGACGGACAGATTTCCACAAGGCTTCAGGCATTTGTGGAGATGCTTACAGAGCAGGAACGTAATTAGAAATAATACACCGGTTATTGCGTGCGGTGTGTGGATATTTACTATAAACCAATTTCAGGAAGTGGAAAACAGATGATAAATTATGTTTGTAAATATGCTCCGGTAGAGCTGTTTAAGGGCTTTGGACAGGAATGTGCTGTGCTTGAGGAGATGCCGGAGAATTTCGATAAATCAGATAAGATAGCTCATGCGAATCTCTGCGGATTCGGCAAATCAGTCATACAGGCTGTGCTCGAGGGCAAGGTAGAGGAGCTTGTGCTCGTGAACTGCTGTGATTCAATGCGCAGAGTCTATGATATCATAGAGAATACAAAGAAATGCAAATTCCTGTATATGCTTGATCTGCCTCATGAGGATAACGAGTGTGAGAATATAAAATTTGCACAGTCAATTCTTCGTTTGAAGAATGCGTATGAGAGATATTCGCACAGGACATTTGACAGGGAGCTTTTTATAAAGTCGTTTGCAAAACCTGAATCTGAGCGCAAGCCATACATAGGTCTTATGGGTGTGCATGTGAGCAGTATTCTTGAGAAGACAATACGTGAAAATATGCAGATGGATGTGGAAAATATGACATGCACATCCGGCAGAAATCTCATTATTTTACAGAAGGATCTTAGAAATATGGATGATGAGACTCTCTTTGTAGCATATGCAGAGAGTCTGCTCGGACAGATGCCATGTGCCAGAATGAACAATAATACAAGAAGAAACCAGCTCTTTTTAGACCCAAGCCTTAAGGGCATCATATATCACACGATAAAGTTCTGCGATTACTATGGCTTTGAGTATGCAAGCATAAAGAATAATATTAAGGTGCCTCTTTTAAAGCTTGAGACGGATTTTACAAGCCAGAGTGCCGGGCAGCTTCTGACAAGGATACAGGCATTTGCAGAGACAATAGAGGGCTCAGATGACATGGACCCTACAAAAGGCATAAGCGAGGAGGCAAGAAGAAGGATGGAATCAGGAGTCTATTATGTAGCAGGAATTGACAGCGGCTCAACAAGCACAGATGTGGTGATACTGGATCAGGACGGAAAAATTAAATCGACAATGATTATTCCGACAGGTGGCGGCGCTATGATGAGCGCCGAAAAGAGTCTGGAGAAGGCTGTAGAAAAGGCCGGTATATCAAAGGATGATATTGTAAGGATTGTAACAACAGGATATGGACGTGCATACATCAACAGCGGCGATGACAGCATCACAGAGATTACATGCCATGCAAAAGGCGCGCATTATCTGAACCCCAACGTGCGCACAGTTATTGACATAGGTGGACAGGATATAAAGGCAATCAGTATAGATGAAAATGGTGCTGTGAAAAATTTCCTGATGAACGATAAATGTGCGGCAGGAACCGGACGTTTTCTGGAGATGATGGCAAGGACACTCGGACTTTCACTCGAGGAGATGAGCACCATGGGACTTGAGTGGAAGGAAAACATTGTGATTTCAAGCATGTGTACAGTTTTTGCAGAGTCTGAGGTAGTATCGCTGGTGGCACAGAACAAGGCTGTTTCTGATATTATCCACGGACTAAACATGTCTGTAGCTTCAAAGGTAGGCGCACTTGCAGCAAGGCTTGGGCAGGACAATCCGGGAGAGTATATGATGACCGGCGGAGTGGCAAAGAACAAAGGCATCACAAATGCACTTGAAGAAAAGCTCGGCGCAAAGCTGTATATTTGCGATGAGGCACAGCTTTGCGGAGCGCTTGGTGCAGCACTTTTTGCATATGAGAAGTGCAGGGAGGCTTAATAGAGGAGCTATAGCAAACCACCAGTTGAACTGGTGGTTGCTGACTTTACTCCATGATTTTCCCATCAATACTTATTGTTACAACTTGCCATGGTATGAATTTTCCACTAGCTTGAAGAGCTTTTTTGGCCGCAATCTCCAGGCCGCCACAGCAAGGAACTTCCATTCGGACAATAGTTACACTTTGAATGCTGTTATTTTGAATAATAGCAGTCAGTTTTTCACTATAATCCACCTGATCTAATTTAGGACAACCAATTAAAGTTACCTTGTTTCGAATAAAATCCTGATGAAAGGCGGCATAAGCGTAAGCAGTACAATCAGCTGCGATTAAAAGCTTTGAGCCGTTAAAATATGGTGCGTTAACAGGAGCCAGTTTAATCTGTACCGGCCAGTTTTGAAGCTTTGATCCTGAATCTGCGGTTGAAGTTGCTTTTACAGGCTCAGATGTTTCAGTTCGTCTGATCTGCATGATTTTAGATCCAGGACAGCCGGAGTGAGAGGATATTGCCCGGTTTTTGGCAGCTATTTTTTTCTGTGCTTCTTTTACGGCTTCTTCATCATATGCAGGTGCGTCTCTCTCCTCAAATGAGATGGCTCCGGTAGGGCATTCAGGGAGACAATCTCCCAGTCCGTCGCAGAAATGTTCTCTCACCAATTCTGCTTTTCCGTCAATGATATCAATGGCGCCTTCGTGGCAGGCAGATGCACAGGCACCACAGCCATTACATTTTTCTTTATCAATCTTTATAATCTTTCTTATCATTTTTAACCTCCATCAATAGTATTTAGCGTTTGTTTATGCTAGAATTATAGTATTATAAATACAACTAGTATGTTTGATTTCCAACAGGGAGGAACTATTTTGCAAAAATATTTATCAATCCTAAGAAACAGTCCATTTTTTAAAGGTCTAGCTGATAACGAGATATTATCCATATTGCATTGTGTAAACGCAACAACAATTTCTAAAAAGCGAGATTCTTATATTTTCAGAGCAGGTGATATTACCGAAGTAATGGGGATTGTGGTGTCCGGATGCGTCCTTATTATTCAAGAAGACATCTGGGGACATCGGAATATTTTGTCAAAATGTCACGCAGGAGATTTTTTTGGTGAGCCGTATGCAGCAAGCCAGAGAGCTGTCTTAAATATCAGTGTGGTAGCAGATGAGGATTGTGAGATTATTCTCTTAAATGTCAAAAGACTTCTGATTACCTGTCCAACTGCATGTGAGCATCATCAGAAGCTGATCCGTAATCTGGTCAGTGTCCTGGCAAATAAGATACTGATTCTGAACGATAAGATCACACATGTTGGGAAGCGAACGACGAGAGATAAACTATTATCATATCTGTCGGCAGAATCTATCAGACATTCATCGTTATCTTTTGATATTCCTTTTGATAGGCAGCAGCTAGCAGATTATCTTTGTATTGATCGTGCAGCAATGTCTACAGAGATATCAAAGTTACAAAAAGAGGGCTTTATAAAAACAAATCGAAATCATTTTGAATTAACTGTTTCTAATGATGAGGATTTTAGAACTTGAGGATTCAAAATGCAAAAAACTATGGTGTGACACAAAAAGAGATTGGCGCAGGGTCTACAGGAATCTGTACATTGCTTTGTGTTATGCTGAAGAATACAAAACACATTATCACGTATGAGAAAAACGAAGAACGTATCCAATTTATTAATAAGTATTATCCCGATGCACTTAATGTTTCTATTACGCATAGGGCAGTCAAAATTTAGTGTTCGAATGATTTGAGAGATTAGAAGAAAATTAAGAAAGTATAGAAATGTTAAAAATAAATAGGGGCAGGTGATGCACTTGTTTATTATAGGAAATATGGTAAAATTAAAATATTCAGTAAAGCAAATTCTCTTATATAGAGCAGATAATGTTCATGTTTATATTAAATTTAAGACAAGGATGTATTTTAATGAAACAAGAATATATAGACAAAATGAAATACTATCAAGGAAAAGAATATGAAAATTTTTTGAGAGAAAAATGTGTCTTAGATGCACGTCAGTTTTTATATTCATCACAATTATACTTAAACTATGCCATCATTACTGCAAAACTTTATGAAGACATAGGGAAAAAGAATATTAGTGAGGGTGAAAAAAATCCATTTTATAATAGCGTAGAGGTATTGGGATGGAATTACAATGCTCATACAATTTTGAACAAATTGACATTGGAGTGGGTATCGCATATTTCAAATTCACTAGATTGTTTGTTGCAATATATTAATGCGTCACTTAATTTAGGACTGAAACAGAAAGCCGTTACTGAAGGAAATATGCATAGAAAATTAGAAAAAATGCCACAGATAAATAGCTATGTAGAAAAATTATGGGAGAATGAGATTGTTTGCTATATACGTTCTGTATATAATTATGGAAAACATACACTTGACTTATATGGAGGTTCATCATTTGCGGATGTAATTTCTGGACAAAGAGATATACGGATTCCTGATTTTAAGTATCGTGGTAATATATATAAGTCAAAAAGTACAAGTGAATTGATTGGATATTATGAAAATTTTATCGGATTATATATTGATGTGATGGAGAGCGTTGATTTTGTGTTAAAAAACTCAGAGCCTGTTTGTAATAGATACCATGTAGGGAAAATGGTAGTTGATGGGCATGCTATGGGAGAGTGCGAGAATAAACAGGACATTGTACTTTATGCAGAGTTTGATAGTGATGGCATACATATTAAGAAATATTGGGTAGAAGATATAAAATTTGAGAATGATAGTGATATTGAAATAATGTTGTCGCCTTCTAAAACAATTGGTCAACATTTCGATGGAATTACATCAATTGAAGTCATAATAAATAAAGATAAGGTTGGGGAACTTCATATGGATAGTGATTGTTTAGAAAACTCTATTTTGCGTTATCATAAATATAAATATGTCGCAGTATAACTTATTTGTTAAATTGTGATAAGGAAGTTAACTCTGTACAAATTTTTTTTATAAAGAAAGACATGTTGTAATGGTGAGATATTTATAAATTATGCTTGATTCTCACGATAAAATTACCGTAAGGGATGCACACAGTACAATTTTCATTTTAGTATTAAATAAAGAGGAATTCTATGGATAATAAAAATCTTACGTTAAAATGGATAGACACTCTTGGAAATAACAAGATTGTTTTTGAAAGAGGAATTATAGATGGTACAAAAAATAGAGGGATATATGGTATTTTCATTATTGATAATAAACAGCAGACGGAATATTGTGCATATGTAGGAAGAACAGTCAATATCTATAAAAGATTTTTGAAAGGCGATGATGCACATTTTGTTAAACTTAGAAAAGGATTATTACAAAATGATAAGGTGATTGAGGCATTAAATGATAAGCATAAAAGAATAGAAGTACGAGTGATTGAACAAATAATGTTTAATTATGAAAACTATTATAAAGATATTCAGTTTATGGCTTCGAGAGAATGCTATTATATAGATCATTACCAAGCTTTAGGTCAGTGTTTAGAACAGTGCCCGGATGGAAGCAATATTAGAAGAGATGTCTGGGAGAATGAAAAAATGCTTAGTAGTAAGGCATAATATTTTACTACCAACTTTACTACTAACAGGTAGTAACAACTTGCAGGGTTCTGCTCTGATTTGCCACAATCTGTAATTTCAGAGCATTTTACAATAACCCCGGAATCCCTTGCAAAACAGGGCATTCCGGGGGAAAACAAGGAGAAACAAAACAATGATAAAAATACTTTTCATCTGCCACGGCAGGGCTTTGGGTACAGTTATAAGTGGCGATGAAGTGCGATAGAATGGGGCAAATCGTGGTGAATGAGATATGCGGGTACTACGGTTTTTATACGGATGAGTTTGGAAAAATAGATGAAATATTTAGTCATCATGGAATGACGTCCTAGGAAGATTTATGCTATCGCATAACTTGCGTGGATAAAGCCAGAGCTTTGTGGACATGAAAGAAAAGCACTACGGTTTTACTACGAATCAGTAAAGAGAGAATTGTGGTCTATGGTTTGACTTATTTATATTGACTTATAAGGCATCCAGAGTGATTAATTGGATGCATTAATGGTCAAGGAGGTACTCAAGATGGTAGAAACAAAGAGTAACGGAATAAAGGTGCCGACTAAGGATAGGTATCTGCTTACAATCAGGGAGGCAGGTGCTTATTTTGGTTTGTGGACAAAATATATGCATAGGATTGTGGAGGCTAACGAAGGTGGTTTTGCAATTTTTATAGGTAACAAATATATGATTACAAGAAGAAAATATGAAGAGTATATGGCTGACAAGAATACCATTGAATGTGTGGGACTTTGTGTTGTAAATGTTCCACACATATGATATAATTTTAGAAATATGGGAGGAACTGTATATGAATAAAACATATTCAATGAGTATTAGGGTAAGCGAAGAAGAATTAGGAAAGTTAAAGAAGGCAGCTCAAATTGAAAATTATTCGTCATATAGTGAATTTATAAGGCGAACTGCATTGTTAGAAGCTGAAAAGATTATAAATGAACATAAATTTGGTAATGACTTGAATGATAAATAACAAGGAGGATGAAAACGATGGCGTATCAAAGCATATCTGCTGCTAAGAACACAAAAAATGATGAATTTTACACGCAATTAGTTGATATTCAGTCAGAATTAAAAAATTATAACGATAAATTTGAGGGTAAAATAGTTTTTTGCAATTGTGATGATCCTTTTGAATCGAATTTTGTGAAGTATTTTTTGATGAATTTTAATAGATTTGGGATAAGAGAGTTAATAGCTACAGGTTATAAGACTAGTTGTTTTGCAGGAAGGGAAGTTTCAGCACCAAACTATCCATATTTATTAAGGGTAAAAAGTACAAAAGAGTATCTTGTAGGTACCCAAAAAGACTTGGATATTCCAGGTGCGAAGTATTTTCTAGAGGCAGAGGGCGGCAATATTATGAGCCCTCTGATTGGTAATTATGCTGTAGATAAAGATGGTAATAAGATACAAACAAAGATAAAAACAAAATATTATGATGAAAAAACAGGAAAAGAGCGTTCTAAGACAATAAAACAGGATTTATATTATGAGGCGGGGGATTTTAGAAGCGATATGGCTATTGAGCTTCTTAAGGAATGTGATATAGTAGTTACTAATCCTCCATTTTCTATGTTTAGAGAATATGTATCTTTGATAATGCAATATGATAAAAAATTTCTGGTAATTGGAAATATGAATTGCATATCGTATAAAGAAATCTTTCCTTTGATTGTAGAGAATAAAATATGGTTAGGTAATGGGATGGGAAGAAAGATTTCCGGATTTATTGTTCCTGATTATTATGAATTATATGGTACCGAGGCAAATGTTAATAATAAGGGTGAACGTATAGTATCAACCAATAATGCACTTTGGCTTACTAATATAGACCATTTAAAGAGACATCAGATGTTACCATTGGATTTGGGGTTTGTTTATGAAGGACATGAAGACATGTATCCGAAATATGATAATTATGATGCTATTGAGGTGACTAAAACTATTGAAATTCCATGTGATTATACGGGTATAATGGGTGTACCAATTTCTTTCCTTGATGTATTTTGTCCAGAACAATTTGTAGTTGTTGGAATATCTGCACAAGGTAATGATGATATAAGAATTCATACAGATGATTATTATGATGGTTATATTTGGAAATATGGAAAGAAGAAAGAAAAGGAACATAGAATAAGTAGTTGGATGCCATTATTAAAGAATGATAGTAAAGGAGGAACTCTTTGCCAAAAAGAAGGAGAACCTGATTTATATCAATTATACTGGAGAGTATTTATTAGATTTACCGATTCTTTTATAGAATCACATCCAGAGCGGTTTAATAAGGAGAACTAGTTAATATGATGAAGATAATAGAACAGCAAAACATAAAAGTAAGTGATATTGTTAATGGATATATTAATGATGCTGATACAGGAGAAGTTACAGCGTATAATGGACGACTGAATGTTAGACCTGCATATCAGAGAGAATTTGTATGGGATAAAGGCTCAACTACGGGCGGACATAAACAAGAGGCCTTAATTGATTCGGTAATGAATAACTATCCAATAAATGTGATGTATTGGGTAAAGATTGGACAAAATCAAGCTGGTGAGGATTTATATGAATGTCTTGACGGGCAACAGCGAATAATAACATTGTGTAAATATTATCAGAATGAATTTGGTATGGCGGATGGAACTCAGTTTGATGGATTAACCGATAATACGAAATTTTTGGATTATAATTTGTTTACAGTATATGTATGTGAAGCGGATACATTAGAAGAAAAATTAGCGTGGTTTGAAAGAATAAATACTGCAGGAGAGCCACTTGTACGGCAAGAGATGCGTTCGGCTGTTGCATGTGGAAATGGAACGACACTTGCAAAAAAATATTTCGTAAGCACCAAAAATGATGGAACTAATGCGTATTCATTTGATGCACAATCTGGGCGTCCCGGCAGAGATTATGTTAAGGGTGAGTGGGACCGCCAGGCAATATATGAAAAGGTTATTACTTGGAAAAATAATAGTAAAAAAGATGATGAAATATTAGCTTACATGAAAAATAATCGTGATAATACTTCAGAAGCTACTAATCTTTTTGATTATTTCAAAAATGTAATTAAGTGGGTGAAAAGATTATTTCCAACATATAATAAAGATATGGCTAATGTAGAGTGGGGCTTTCTATATAATAAATATCATGCCAATACTACTCTTTCTGCAACTGTTTTGGAAAAACAAATAGCTTATCTTAGAAGTGATATTGGAAAAGACAGTAATTCTCATCTTGATAGTAGCAAGGGTATTTATGAATATGTATTAGCTATTGCGTGTGGGGTAGAAAAAAGAGAAGCAATTAAGTTGTTACAATCTAGATCCTTTACTGACAAGGACAAAAAGGCTCAGTATGAACGTCAGAGACATGTTTGTCCACACTGCTTAAAGGTGTTCAAAGATATATCTATGATGGCGGGAGATCATATTATTCCATATAGTCCAATTCCAGAATCTGGTCAATTAAATGGAACAACAACGCCAGATAATTTACAGATGTTATGTCATAGTTGTAATCTCGACAAGACAAATAATCCTTTTGATAAAGATGCGGAAGAGAAAAGATTGCAGGATTTATATGATATGTCGGATGAAGCTGTAGCTGCTCTTCCTGAAGCAAAAATGAATTAACAAATAATTAAAAGAAAATAAATCATTTTGGGGTTTGTCCAAATTACTTGAGAACTTCAATATCTTAATAAAAATATTAGAAATGTGGCATTTTCACTGTACATTAGGCGGTGTATGTTTCTAATGGGAGAAGTTTCAGATCTGTTGTTTAGGAAGATTTAACGTAAGTAAGATAAATGGCATCCTGAAAGAAGCTGGAAAGACTATACTAACTTATAGACAAATTTTTTGGGGCTGATGAATAGAATTTCATATGTGTAAATAGCATCTATGGGGTATAGAAATCTCTGTGTTTTTTCAATTTAAAGACAGATGCCCCCTCTCACGCATATTTTCGCGAAATTGCACAGGGGGTATTGTGAGAACTTGGTCTTTGCAGCTTAAATGGCTGAGATTAAGGAAAAATATTGAAATGCTGTGCGCGAAAAGTATTGCCAATTTGTGTAGAAGTAGGGCTGCCTTGAAATAGGGTAGCTCTTTTTCAAATATTGAGTTGACTAATTTGCCCGGTAGAGTGATATATGTACATACCAAAAAGAAAGGTGGTATGTGCGATGATTACGGAAATTGATTTTAGGGTTAAAGGTGAGGAACGAAAGAAGCTGGCTTATGCCATAGGTGAATTACTTGGAATGCCGGTAAAGTATACTAGAACACCCAAGTTTGATTATCTGATTGGAAGTAGCATTCTGGATAAGAAAGGAGTGTTTCATGCATCCGAAGACTTGACAGAAAGTAAGTTAGAATTGGTTTTAGAACGGTTTTACAAAGGCGAGCCTATACAACAATCAGAGCAGTCGGAGAATGAAATAGTGGAAGCAGATGTATTAAGCATATCGGTTCCAAGAAGCATGTTTACAGATGATAAGCTGGAAAATTTGCAGAAGTTGATAGAAGGGAAGCAAACACTTTTTAAACACGTATTCCTGACAGAGCAGTTGGAGGTTGTTATTACCGGGAATCAGGTTTCATTTCCCTGGTTTCCACTTGCGTCTGAGCCGGATGCGGTAAATGCTTATACAGAATTTATTTCTAAACTGTGCGATTTAGCAATAAAGCTAAAACGAGTATCACTGACGGATAAAGAAGTTGAGAATGAAAAATACGCATTCCGATGTTTCCTCTTACGCTTGGGATTTATCGGAGACGATAGCAAGAATGCTCGCCGGATTCTTCTTCAAAATCTTTCTGGAAATTCAGCATTTCGCAAAGCATAAAAAATGATATTTTTTGATGCAGGGTGTCGCGGAGATGCCCTGTATTATTTTATCTTAAGAAGCTGTATGGCTTCTGGACGGATGAGCTAGCAAAATGCTTCCAGGCCATCCTTGAAGACCGGGAGAAGCCAAAGGTAGAAAAAGTAGTGGATGGATATACCGGTTTCCTGTTCTTGGATGACAAAGGTCAGCCATTGGTGGCAATGCATTGGGAGCATCGATTCAATCATATGGTGAAGCGGTATAACGATATTTATCGGGTGCAGATGCCGAATATTACACCGCATATTTGCCGACACACGTATTGCAGCAATATGGCGAAATCTGGAATGAACCCGAAAACACTACAGTACCTTATGGGGCATAGTGATATAGGGGTTACGCTTAACACTTATACGCATCGGGGCCTTGAGGATGCAGAGGATGAATTGAAGCGGCTGGAAGACCTGCAGAATGCCAGAAAGGAATTGGAACGGACGCAGGGGGAGAAGCCCGTGTCGCAGAAGATGTTTAAGGCGATATAGAAGAATGATGACGCTCTGGTTTTGACTAGGGCGTTTTTTTGTGGAAAAATTGGGAAGATGACGATATAATATCTTTGTTAGATAATATTGCAATTTATATGTAGAAAGGGTGAAGGCATATGAGTTCTATGGTTACTAAAAATGCACATATTATTAACGCAGATACGCGATCATTGATATCAACAAGGTATAAAAGAATTACTAAAGCAGTGAATCAGACTTTTTGGGATAGTATAAGTGAAACGGTACATAGCTTTTATGTTGGTTCATATGGGAGAGGAACGGCAATTAATACAAGTGATTTGGATGTATTAATTGAATTGCCAGATAGTGAATTTGAGCACTTTTCATCTGCTAATGGAAATGAGCAGTCAAGATTGTTACAAGCTGTAAGAAATGCATTATTGGTTACATATCCTAAGACAGATATAAAAGGTGATGGACAAGTTGTTGTAGTACAATTTTCAGATGATATGAAATTTGAAATATTACCAGCTTTTAAAAATAATACTATATGGGGATGGGATGGAACATATAAATATCCAGATACACATATGGGTGGAAATTGGATGTCGACGAATCCTAAAGCAGAACAAGATGCTATAAAAGAAAAAAATGAGCAATCAAATGGTTTATTGTATGATGCTTGTAAACATATTCGATATGTGAGAGATAATCATTTTTCAAGTTATCATTTATCAGGAATCTTGATCGATTCTTTTATGTATGATGCTATTAAAGGGTGGCATTTTTTACGCGAGGGAGAACAACATTCTGGTGGAAATGAAACATTTGAGGAAGCATTGTTGAAATATTATAATGAAATATCATTAAACGGATATATATTACCACAAATAAAAGCACCTGGTAGCAAAATGAATGTTGATGTAAACAAAGGTTGGGAAGTGTTAGGAAAAGTATTAAGATATATGGTTTGATATGCTGTGTAAACTTACATAAATTTTATATCCAAGAATGTTAAAATTAGGAGGAAGATTTAATAGTATGAATAATGAATATCAAATGTTGCTAGATGAGGTAAGACAAAACTATGCAAGTGTAGTGTGGACTCATAAAATACAAGAAAAACAAGCGGATATTTATCACGAGAAGTATGCAAAATTAGAAACTGTAAATATTTTAGTTGCTTCTGTAACGTCATGTGGAATTGTGAGTACAATTTTTTGTGATAACATTTGGGCAAAAATAATTGCTGCAGTTCTTTCTTTTATAACGCTAACAATTACTGCTTATTTTAAAAGTTTTGATATAAAAGGAATGGAAAAGCAAAACAAAGAATATGCGAATAAGTTTTTGGTTATACGAAATAGGTTATTGCATATAGTTTGCGATATTCATATGAAAAAATGTAGTGTAGATGAAATTAATGAAAATTATGTTAGAATTATGGATGAATTAAATGAATTATATATTGAAGCACCATCTACCACTCAAGAGGCAGTTGATAGAGCATCAGAAGCACTTAAGGTAAATATGGAGTATACATATACGGACGAAGAAATAGATAATTTTTTACCACCGGCACTTAGAGGAAGGATTGAGGAATAATTGGCATTAATAAATGACTTTGAAACATTTTGTAGTAATATTAAACTAGATAATCTAGCTGATATGAAGAAAACTACAGGAGAGATTGCGAAAAAACTTAATAAGAGCTACTACAATTTAGATGGTGAAACGGAATTACATATGTATATTGTTGGCTCTGTGGGAAGAAATACAGCTGTTTGAGGAAGTAGTGATCTGGATGTTATATTTGATTTACCAGCTAGTATATATAGTAAATATGAGGCATATACGGAAAACGGACAGTCTGCATTGTTACAAGATGTAAAGAAAGTACTTCAAGAAAAATATCCCAATTCAGATATTAGAGGGGATGGTCAAGTAGTAGTTATTGCTTTCAATAAATATACTGTCGAATTAGTTCCGGGGGTTAAACAGTCGGATGATAGGTTTAAGTATCCTGATACACATGATGGAGGAAAATGGAAGTATACAGATCCATTGAGCGAACAAAGTGCATGTGCTGAATGCGAATCAGAATCTGAAGGAAAGTATTATGATTTTTGTCATATTGTAAGAAGCTGGAGAAATCATATTGGTTTCAAAATGGGAGGATTATTGATTGACACATTGACATATGACTTTTTCGAAGATAATGATTTTTTTGTTGGTGATTCGTCAAAAAATTATTTAGAAATACTAAAAGAGTTATTTGCATTTTTGAAAAATCAGGATAAAAATAGAAGTTATTGGTATGCAATGGGAAGTAATCAGTGTGTATATAATTCTGATAATGGAAAGTTTGTTGGTAAGGCAAAGAAGGCGTATAATAAGATAAAGAATCTTACAATAGAATCAGAGGAGGCCAATAAAATATTGAGGCAAGTGCTTGGAAATGCATTTCCAAAAGCTGAAGGAAAAACAGAAAAATCTGCACAGTATTCTGTTACTAAGAGATATTATGATAGAGGAGCTTCAACAGAGGAATTTATTGAAGAGAGATTTCCTGTTGACATAAGGTATACTCTTGATATTGATTGCAATGTGACACAGGATGGTTGGAGACCATTCTTTTTAAGAAAATATCTTAATGACAGTATGATCCCTTTAAGAAAAAATAAAAAACTTGATTTCTTTATTGTGGATACGGATTGTCCAAAACCGTATGATGTTTATTGGAAAATAAGAAATGTGGGATCAGAGGCAATAAGACGTGATATGGTGCGAGGAAACATTTGCAAAGAAAGTGGAACTCATCATACAGAAAATACAGAGTTTGAGGGTGAGCATTATGTGGAGTGCTTCTTGATAAAAAATAATGTGTGCGTTGCAAGGGATAAAATAGATGTACCAATAGGTACGATTTAAAGCCATGGTAGTAACCCAACCCACTTTTTACTCCGTTTCTACTACGTTTGCTGTACACATCTTGCAATATTTTGCTAAGTTTTGCATTTTATGTACAGAAATGACCGATACATTAAGAAGAATTTACACCGCGCAAATCGCTGCAAATGGCAGCAGGACAGCGCATTTTGAAAGGAGTTTTTATGAGTATACGCGTACTTTTCATCTGCCACGGCAGAATCCGTACTTTTGTCTGAAGTGGCTTAAAATCAAGGCTTTTGGGGAATGAGAATGGTATTTGTCCCCCAATTGTACCCCCCCTTATTTTGCGCGAGTGTACCGCGACAACCTAAAAGCAAAGCTTTCGGGTTGGAATTTGTTAACCGGACTGTCCTCGATAAAAATGAATATGATTTGTGGTGAAAGAAGTTCCTGCGGGGAGCAGATGGACCGATTTTGAAAAACTCTGTATCAATTTTCTTTACAGATAAACGCTGTTCATAGATTTATGGTATAATCAGTTTAAGCGCTTGAATAAAGGAGATTATCCGGGAAGAAAATGAGAAGGCGCAGACGGAATGATTCTGTAATTCCGTCACTTCATGGGAGATAAATGTTATAGTGAATTTATAGTGAATAGAGAAACGCGATAGCGTAGTAAGCAATAATTTCAGATGATTCAGGTTTGATCAGAGAGGAGAAGAATATGAACAACTATTGTATGATCCAGAACTCCAAAACGTTTGCATTTTCCGCAGAGAATCCAACCGGTGTACGCGCAGGTGGTTCCCAGGGCGGTGACTGCACCAAGCTTCGTCCGACCGTGACGATTCCTGCAGGGGAAACCGTAACTCTGGTAGATGCTGCAGGACCGGGTGTGATCCAGCATATGTGGTTTACCGGATATGTAGGGCACCATTTTATCATCCGTATGTATTGGGATGATCAGGAATATCCGTCTGTGGAAGCTCCGCTCTCTGCATTCTTCGGATGTGCCTATGATGAAAATTTCGTGGACAGGGATGGCAAATATCCGGTGTTGAATTCTGCCATGATGCTGGTAGCTCCTGGTCGCGGCTATAACAGCTATTTTGAGATGCCGTTCCATAAGAGCGCTCGGATCACGATGGAAAACCGTGGTGACAAGGATGAAAATCTTTATTATATTATCACCGGAGCTTATCAGGAGATTCCGGCGGAGGCTGGTTATTTCCATGCCACCTATCGCCAAGAGCACCCGGTTCAGAAGGGTCGTACCTACACAATCGTTGACGGAATCGAAGGCAGGGGACAATTTGTTGGTGTGACTCTGGCAACTGGTATGAATGGCAACAATACCTGTTGGGTAGAAGGCGAAGCCCGCATGTATCTGGACGATGATCCGTATCCGTCTATCCACTATACCGGAACTGAAGACTACTTCGGCGGTTCCTATGGATTTGGAAATGACATCATCATCAAGAGCTATCAGACCTTCAGCGGCTTATATACCGGCATGTATGCAATCTATGGAGACAACCGGGAATTCTATAACGGACAGCAGAGATTCCTGCTGTATCATTTCCATATTGCAGACCCGATCCGTTTTGAGAATAAGTTTCGTATGACACTCGACAACATGGGCTGGACCGGACCGCGTTACGATGATTACACCAGTGTTGCTTATTGGTATCAGACCCTGCCGTCCGCACCGCTGATGCCACTGCCGACAGATGCAGAGATGTGTATGAGATAATAGAACTAGATTGGAGATGTCAGATAGATTGGTTTTAACCTTGCGACACGTCGCATCGGTTATATCGGACTGACATCAGAGATTTGCCGGAAAGGATAGAGGTATTATGTTACTGGAAGAGAAGTTTTTGGAATTTCATCGTTATGTCAGCAGCCACAATCTGCCGCTGGAAGCTATCAGTGTCGGAGATGAGAACAAGGTACTCTGTGAGATGCACTACGCAGCAAATGCACCGAGAAATATTTATTCACATACCAAGAGTTTTACGGTAACAGCAGTTGGACTCGCAATTGAAGAGGGAAAACTAAGCCTGGAAGATCATGTGGCGGAAGTGTTTAAAGATAAACTTCCTTCAAATCCGGATCCAAATCTGGAGAAGATTCAGTTGAAACATCTGCTCTGCATGTCCAGTGGCTTTGGTAAGGCACTTCTGATGAATGCGGACAGACGTCCGGGCGTCGGCGCACCGGATTATGAGAAATATATGATGGCACAGCCGGTTCCTGTGGAGCCAGGCAGTGCATTCTGCTATTCCTCTGCCGACAGTATTCTGGCTGCTCATATGGTAGAACGGGCCGTTGGCAAGCGGATGGGAGAGTATCTGTATGAGAAGGTATTCCAGCCCCTTGATATGGGATGGCCGCTCTGGGAGCATGATCCACAGGGACATCCGAATGGCGGCGGAGGTATGTATCTGACTTGTACCGAGATGATGAAACTGGGACAGCTCTATCTGGCTGAGGGTAACTGGAAGGGCGAGCAGATTGTCAGCAGGGACTGGGTGCAGGAGGTGTCCACCCCGAAATTTACCTTCGAGCCATCTGCAGATCTCTGGCATGTAGGATATGGCTATCAGTTCTGGATCAGTCCATATCCAGGATCCTATCGTGCTGATGGCGCATTCGGACAGATTACAACGATTCTCCCAGAGAAGGGATTGGTTGTTTCCATCCAATGTCCGGAGCGAGGTAATTTCGATCAGGTGAAACGTGCGCTGCATGAACATTTTCTGATGGAATTGTAAGAATAGACTTGCAACAATATGCTATAATTTGCCCAGAAACCGTACTTTTGGCTGCAAAGTAAAAATAGCAGAATATAAGAATAAATTACAATGGGGATGTGATAGAGGAAGAGGATCAGCTGGGCTGGTCCTTTTTCAGTGGAGTTAAACTTGTCTGAGTAATATGCTACAAACAAGTTTGTGGACTGAAAAAACCAAAATAAAAGTGCCGAAAAATACAAGACGCAAAACATTAAGCAAACGCAATAATTAAACGCAAAATATCGAATTGATTTGACTTTTTACGTTTTACTGAGGTATAATTTGCGTAAGATGAGGAATAATATTGCGAATGACAGGAGCTGATATATATATGAAAACTTGTAAAGAAAAGGCTTTAGAGTGGAATGTTTCTCCACGTTCAGTAAATGATATGTGCAAAAAAGGAAGAATACAGGGTGCAATAAAAGAAAAAGGATCTTGGTTAATTCCAGACGACTCTCCAAAGCCAATGGATGGAAGAGTGTCTAATGGAAAATACATCAAGAAAAATATGGTTGCGAAAGCAGAAGTTAAATCATTACCAATCGGCATCTCTGACTATGTTCGTGCGCAGGAAGAATATTACTATGTCGACAAGACGTTATTAATCAAAGAATTCTTGGATCAAAAGCCATTGGTATCTTTGTTTACGAGACCAAGGAGATTCGGAAAGACCTTGAATATGGATATGCTCAGAGTGTTCTTTGAAATATCAGATAAGAATACTAGTAAGTATTTTGCCGATAAAAATATTTGGCAATGTGGAGAAGAGTATCGTTCACATCAAGGAAAATATCCAGTCATATTCTTAACTTTTAAGGATGTTAAATTTGATACTTGGGACGCAACAATAGATAAAATAAGGGGACTACTTCAAGAAGAGTATGGAAGACATCAAGAGCTACTAAATAGTGATAAGCTCTCACAATATGAGAAGGAGTATTTTACAAAGATTATTAGCGCTACAGCTAATGAAGTGGAGCTTACTTCTTCGCTAGAAAGACTATCTAAAATGCTTGCTTCACATTATGATAAGGCTCCAGTAATCATTATTGATGAATATGATACTCCGATTCAAGAGGGATACTCTAAGGATTTCTACGATGAAATTATTGGATTCATGAGAAATTTCTTTTCAGGAGCATTTAAGGATAATAAGAATTTATCCTATGGTTTCCTAACAGGAATTTTGCGTATTGCTCAGGAAAGTATCTTTAGTGGTCTAAATAATTTAACAGTGAACTCCGTAATGGATGAAGAATACGATAGCTTTTTTGGATTTACAGAATCTGAAGTGAAAGCAATGCTCAGTTACTATGGAGTATCAGATAAAGAGGAGGAACTTAAAGACTGGTACGATGGATATTTGTTTGGTAGCGAAGAAATATATAATCCATGGTCTGTAATCAACTATATTTCCAAGGGATGCCTTCCTCAAGTATATTGGGTAAATACAGGAAAAAATGAAATCCTTGATGATGTACTAAGAGTGGCTACAGATGATATTACAGAAAGATTATATGACCTTTTGCAAGGAGAAAGAGTAGTTGCAAGAATTGATCAAAATGTGGTGTATAGATCGCTTGCGGAGGATCCAGCAAATATTTATAGCTTATTGTTGGTTGCTGGCTATTTGAAAACTCCTAAAAAGGAACTGCAAGCAGATGGTTCATATTTATGTGAAGTATCAATTCCAAATAGAGAGATTGCAGCTGTATATAAGAGTGAAATCTTGTCACATTTCTTGCAAACTGGAGCAATTACAAGGACTACAGCAAATAAGATTGCAGAAAGTCTTTATGCCAATGATTACAAGAAGTTGCAGAGCGCTATTGGGGAATATATGGATAAAGCAATTAGCTTCTTCGATGGTGGAGCTGAAGGATTTTATCATGGTTTGATGCTAGGATTAATAGCATTAATGGATAATCAGTATAAGATTAAATCGAACCGAGAATCTGGAGATGGCAGATTTGATGTTTCTTTAATTCCAAGAGAAAAAAGGTATCCTGGTATTATTTTGGAATTAAAGTGGAAAGAAAAATTAAGCGATGTTGAGCTTGAAAAATGGTCTAATGAAGCATTAAAGCAAATTGGTGAGTTGCGATACGATTCTGAAATGAAAGAGGATGGAATTACGGAAATCTTGAAGTTTGGAATTGCTTTTTCGGGGAAGAAAGTATGTGTAAGAACTGAGTAGAACAAGAATTTAGTGCAAAGGAGGCGATAGTATGTTTCCAACAATTAATAAAAAAGAAACAGGTGTTAATCTTCGAAGAATTATGGATATGAGAGGAGTAAAACCAAAAGATATTCAAGAATATTTAGGGTTTGGATGTGTGCAGAGTGTTTATCGATGGTTGGATGGCGTTAGTATGCCAACAGTCGATAATCTGTATGCAATTAGCAAAATGCTTCAAGTTCCTATGGATTCAATTGTTTGCGGAAATGCTGGAAGAACAAAAAGTCAAATGGATGCATGTCTTACGGATCAGGAGAGAAGAGTTTATACCTACTATAAGAAAATGAGAGAATTAAATGCAGCATAATTTTTGAACTACAAGTTCAATGACATTACATGAATCCTCACTTAGAATTATATTAAGAGATAATTTTAAGGGAGGATTTTTTATGAGCGAAAAGATGTTAGTAACACAGGCTCTTGACGAAAGAGATCTACTAGTAAAGAAGATATCAGATAAAATTGACAAAGCAAGTTTTGTTGATACCATAAAGCCAAATGAGGATAAAGTATATTCAAAGCGCATTGGCAAGGATGAATATGCGAAAGAAGTGGAGTCGGCATATCAGCAGATTGTTGATTTGATTGAACGATTCCAGAAAATTGATGCAGCTATTGTTGCATCCAATGCTGAAACAGAAATCACAACATCATATGGAAAATTCACAGTTGCTGGAGCTATTTCGCTTCGAAGCAGACTTCGTGGACTAGGAACATACGATGGAGAAGCTGATTTTGAAGGAATCCTTAAGTCTAAAATGCAGGATGAGTATGAAATTGAATTCTTATTATAAGAAATCGATGAGAAAGATTGATAAGAATTATGAGAGAATAGTAAAGACTTATGGTGGAGCTTTGCAATATTTGGTGGAAAAAGATCAGGAATCATCAAGTATTGAATTTTCTGTAGAAGAATGTAAGTCTAAAATAGAGGATATTCAGAATGACTTGTCTGATCTAAAGTATGCAATCGAGTACATAGATGAACAAATTAGAAGTAATTAC
>OBDB01000140.1_pt1 | contig 28765 bp, 37 predicted proteins | sample 1518221 | NCBI WGS metagenome assembly OBDB01 (sample SAMN01760938, study PRJEB22395) | human gut metagenome | reverse complement strand
GCCGTGCTGTTTCAGTCTTAGCACTCTCAAAGTATTGGTTAGCTCGTGTGGTTTCGCCATCTTTATACGTTTCAAGCGATTCAATACGTGTCTTAAACCCTTGCGCTGTTTGGTCTGCGGTTGCCTTGTTGGCTGTCACTGTTCCGTCCAGATTTTGGACGGTCGTTTGCAAACTTGCATAATTTTGGTCTGCGTTCTGTTTGTAATCAGCTACTTTTTGTTCGATGTCGGCTTCGTTTTGACTATAGTCTTCAACCACCGCAGATAAGTAGAGATTAAAGTTTTCAAGACTTACAGCTGTGTTAAGTGGAAGAGTATTGTTTAAACGAATGAATACATTATCCGTTTTGTAGCTATTACCAGCACCGCTCAAATCAAACTTCAAATCAAAGTGTTGTAAAGCGGTTGTGCCACCTTTGAATGTAATGCCGCCGCAGTTATACCAAGGACTAGCACTAAAATGTACATTCGTTGTGAAATCAGCTGACAAAGCTGGATTAAAAGCGATATCAAAAGATATTCTCACGTAGTCTTTAGTAAAACGAGTATCATTTTGCCAAAATTCATCATCAATATAAGTTCTGACGTCTTGTGTTCCTTTGTCGTCAATATAGTATTTACGTGATTTTGAATCCTTGAAATAGTTTCGACTACCGATTTTCAAAGTTTCAAACTTCGCGCTCAACCCATTCAACCCAGTTTCTAAAGCAGCTGTTTTCTGACTAGCACTGTTAGCTGTTGTCTGTACTTGTGATAGCGTTGTTTTAGTTCCTGCCAAATCATCTTCAACTATCTTAGTTCTTGCAGTAACGCTTGTAATGTCTTTGCCATTTTGGGCTACTGTTTTGCTTAATTCACTGACAGTCGTCTTCGTACCATTTGCGGTTTCTTCAACTGATGAGACACGGTTGGTTAGTTCAGACTGTGCGTTGGCTTGTGCTTGTAACTGTTGAGCTTGACTGGTTAAATCTTGTTTCGCTTTAGACAAATCACTCTGCAAATTTGTAGCTTTCGTGTCGACTTCGCTAACTGCGTTTTGCAAGTCTGTTTTAGCTTTAGACAAATCGTTAGCTACAGTAGTGAGCTGTTGTTTAGCTTCTCCGACTGCTGCAAGCGAATCATTTCGCACCGTATCAAGTTTTTCTAGCAACTCTTGTTTAGTTTTGTCAATGGCTGCTGTCGCGTCAGCGTCTTTAGCAATATAACTTATTTGATAGCTTGTAGTAGATTCACCGTTGGTATATATTATCACGGTTCGTGTCCACAAATACATACCCTTAACTAAAGTAGGCACGCTGCTAGACCATGTTGCTGGCTCGGTGGTGTCGGACACACTGAGACCATACGTGATAACAGTATTAGCAATACCATTCCCCGTGTCACCCTTGTCACCTTTAGGCCCTTCGTCACCTTGTGGTCCTTGAGGTCCTTGAGGTCCATCGTTGACATTGGTGAATGTGATATATTCACGAGCTGCCTCGTTACCGCCAACAATTGCAACTGCCACAACATTTAGCGTACCGTTAACTTGACTAGCATTGATTTTAACACTTGAAGTCTCGCTGACAACGCTGTTATTGATAAGCCATTTCCATTTCGCATTAACAATCTTGCTATACTTCTCGAGTTTAGCTGTGATTGTGCTTGTACCTTGACCGTTTTTAAAATTGTAGCCATTATCAGTTGATAAACGAACGATGTAAGGCGCTGCGTCCTCTGCTAGTGCTTCAACCTGTTTTAATAAGCTGTCTGCAATCTGACTGTATTTGCGTTCAAAGTTGATAAATGTTGAGTTTGTCACTTTGCCTGTCAAGATGTCATCTTCAAGTTCAGAAACCCGAGCCTGCACATATAACGCTGATTCAAAGTGAATATCATCAATCAATGTTTGCGTGTCGCCGATACCAGCATCTATAGCTCCTTCAACTTCGTAGGTGATTTCTGGCACAGATATTTTTTGGATTTCTCCATACATATAACCCCAAAGAGCTTCTTTGGTCTCATATTGTGTTTCACCTAAATCTTTAACAATCCAGTTGTCATTTGAGCCTTTGCCAACAGATGGAAAGCGGTCACGAGATTGTGGCGCATAGACTGTCATACCACTTGAGTAATAGAGTAGCTCTTTATTGTTGTCGTAAATTTTTTTATTAAGACCGTCAATAGTTAAGCCGTCTTTACCAGTTGCTCGAACTGCTGTTCTTAACTCTTTGATATTATCGCTGTAGTTGATGACTTTAAGCTCTTTGCCAACTCTTACAGGTTGACTGACCTTATTTGTGCCAAGATTACCTTTTTTATAGATATTCAACACTTGACGTTTAAGTGAATAATCGTCATTGAGTTCAACGTTGAAATCAAGTTCTGCGCCAAAACTGTTCGCAACAGAAAAAAGACGTGCAAGAATCGTGTCTGTGCCCGTCCATTCCAATTTGATTCGCTTGTCAGATACTTCGTTAACGCCGATTGTTAAAGCGTGTTCTGGGTCGTAATAAGCCACATATTCAGCAATTGACATAGCATTCGCTGGCTTATGTTCGCCACGAGTTTCATTATTCAATTCAAGGCCAAGCGAATAAGCAGTCAATTCGACTTCAAAACCTTTCTTTTCAAAGCTCATGACATTAAGCCAATAATCACGATTCTTATAACGAAAAGCAAGCTTACAGCCAGAGCGAATACTGTCAATATCTTTTGAATTGTACTTAATCGTTAAAATACTTGCTGAACCTGCTAAAAAGCGGTGCAAATTAGCACTCTTATATTTAATTCCTGCTTTATTATCAAAAAAAGCCACATTATGGCTGTCTGTTGAATCACGAATTGCAATACGTACATTATTCTTGCTCAAATGTAAACCTCCTGTATTGTTGCTGTGGCACTTGCCACTTCGGCAAAACTAGAAACTAATAACCGCACTTTCGTCCTTCCGGGCGGAACTTTGAAATAAGTCGTGCCAAGAATTTCGTCATCCAAACGAATTTGATTGTTGACTTTGATTTGTCCTTTTACACCATCAATAGCAATCGTTGAACCGCTTGGATAGCGATTTGGCACGTCTTTCCAATAATCAACATGCAATTGATAAAAACTAAAATCATTTAAATAGTGATGTGTTACTAATCTATCCGTTGTGTTTCGCCCTGCGTACTGCCCAACGAAAAACTGAATTTTCTTCGCTTTGACATTCGCCAAACGAGAATCATAATACGGATAATAGCCACCATACCAGAAGAACTGCACACGGTCTTTCTCTTTGACTAAATCAAACATATTCGAGTTCGTAGCACGTCCCTCTGAACCGTACGGGTTAGGTGGAATCCAGTACGAAGGTGTAAACGGAATCGTCTTAACCGTACGGCTACCACCCGAACCGTCACCCATTAAGAATCGAACATTTGCAGTATTACCAACTGTGTCGTCTTTCTCAATTGCCATGCCAGCGATTAAATGATTACTTTCATCTAGCACCGTTAAACACCAAGCGCCAGTTTGCCCCATCAATCCAGTTTCAAACCAAGCTCTAGCCCATATATACCATTGAGAAATAGGATTGGTTAGTGTGTATTCCTTAACCGCTCCATACTGCAGGGCACCAGATGTTCCGCTCGTTCTGAAGGAGCTCGGCAATAAACCAAGACGACCGCCGAACGCTGCATCTGACGTCATTTGAGTTGTTACGATTTTTCTTTGGTTTTCGTAACAAACAGTACCGTCTGCCCAATTGGCAAAATCGCCTTTTTGGTTACTTAAAACGGTCACGTTTTTTCGTGCGGTGTAACCATCTGCTTCGTCAACTTTCCCAAATTGCATAGCACCATATTCACTAACAATGCCAACGAACCCAGATTCTTTCTTGAGCTTAATTTCGTAATTGACATATGCGTCTTCGCTTCCGTCGTTGACGATTTCAGTTTCCCAAATGCCGTCAGAGTTCTTAGCAAATTCAAACTCTCGTGCTGTTTTTGAATGTGCTAAGCCATCTGCGATAATAAACTTAATTGTGCCTTTTCCAGCGTTTCGTGTTATCTTATCGTAGTCTAAATCTCCACTTGGAATAGCCTGAAACGTTAAATTCGGCAGACTACTGAAACGGAGTTCTTTAGGTTTTTTGACTTTTAAAATGCGCTGTAGCTGATTATAGTCTTCGACTGAGCCAGTGCACGTATAAAACGGCACAGGTATTGTCTTTGTGCCAAAACGCGTATAATTGAATTCCGAACCACTCAGAATTTCATTTTCTGAAAACTGCGGGTCGAAATCGGCACCTTGCCACAGATGAAAATCGGAAGCTACTGTAATGTATTGTGTCAATTCTTTTCCGTCAAAAAATACTTTTTCTATTTTTACCACCCCTTTCCATAGATTGCGTTTTTAATGGAGTTCTGACGCTCTTGTTCACTAGTTACTGACTTAGCAACCGAACGCCCAACGCGTTCAGTATCCATGTAGTTTTCAATAATTATTTGTCTTGCAGCCAGCTTATCTAAGCTGTCTGTGTTTTCCGCTACGAGTTCGATAAGCTTATTAAGAGCTTGATTAATGTTGCTATTATCGCTGTGGTCGGTTAAAACGGCCACGTCACTTTGTGACTGCAAATTACCGATTCTTCGTGCGACATCTGCAACACGAGTATTCTCAAAGCCGATGCCGTTCGCATAGCGAGGGAATAATTGCTTAGTCTTTCCAGCAGGTAAGACTTTTGAACCTCGAGGAAGCGGTAACATAACGTTACGATCTTTCGGAATGAAGCTAGTTCCGTCAGGCAAAGTAATTAACTCTCGATAAGTGCCGCCCTTTTGGTCGTTGACCAGAGCTAAACCACCTGGGTGGAAGTTCGTACCTTTTTCGTTTTTTGTGTGATGTGTGACGACATTGACAACTTTGTCTTTTAGTGAACCTAACCAACTTGCGATGTTGGAAATTACGCCTGAGGCATTGTCGACCGCTGTGACTGTGACAGATTTATCTCGAACGCTATTGAGATTGTTTTTGGCACTTGATGTTGGTCCACCTGTTAAATCGGATGCTAAGATTCCAGGGACTGATTTCTGGTTAACGTTATTGATTTTACTTTGGGCAGAACCAGTGGCGCCACCAGTCAAATCAGACGCTAAGATTCCAGGAATAGACTTCTGATTAACATTGTTAATTTTACTTTGGGCACTTGATGTGCTGCCAGCGGTGTTATCAGTAGCTGTCAAATTAGTGTTTTTGGCATCAGGTACGCTATAAATCATGCTGATAGCTGCACTGACACCGTCAGACGTTTTGTTATGCGCTATCAAATCTTTCTGGTCTGGTGTAGCACTGTTCCATTTGTTGAGCATCTCTTTAGCTCTCTCTGCGTTTGAAGTAAAATTTTTGTCTTCGCAAAGAAGCTCTTTGACGTTTGTCGGCATGCCATTCCAAATGTCGAGCTGGTCTTTAGATTGATAAATAGCTAACAAACCTTTGTCGTTTCGGAACAACAATTCTTTTTGTTCAGGTGTCGTTTTATCCCATTCACCCAACTTTTGAAGGGCGTCTGCAACTTCGACACGAGCGTTGGAATTAACGTTAGCATTCTTGAGAATGAATTCCATGTTGTTCCAACCGTTTTCAGCAGTCAAGGCTTTTGTGACTTCTTGAACAGCATTCGTTTTTAGTTCACCAGTCAACGGGTCAAGCGTTAAAGCATTCCATTGATCAGTGGCATTTCGCGCATCGGTACTCATGTCAGACGTGTATGTTCCAATCATCGCAGTGTGTTGCCCGATTTTGTTTGCAGAGTCGAGTGCGTGTTGAGAAAGCTCTTCGAAGCTCATATTGTAGTCTGCTAGAACACGTCGAATCTTCTCAGCGTACACACCAAATTGGCCACTTTGCGCATCTTGCTCTTGCGCTATTTTAACTAGTGCTTGACCAAACTCAGACATCGTTGCTTTGTGCTGTTCTTTGAGCGCAGTCATTCGAGTGTTATATTCTTGCTGGTCGATGATGCCTTGCTCAAGCGACTCTTTCAAATCACTGCGTTGGTCTTTGTACGCTTTCTGCTCTTCTTTCATGGCAGCTTGTAGAGCTTTCGAGCTGTCTTTGAGCTGTGCCATCGTCATCTTCCCAATTTCGCCATTGAAAGTGCTGAGAACAGCTTTCTCTTTTGACTTCCCAAGATTCAACTCTTTCACGCGAGCTTCACAGAGCTGTTTCATGTTGCTTTCGACAATTGTCTTTTCAGTAGTTGTCAATTTGCTAACGTCGCCATTGTGTTTCTCGTAAATCGATGTGATTTGATCAGCCATCGTTTGCGAATTTTGGACAATCTGATCTTGTTTGGCTTTCGCTGCGGCTACCTGCTCATCGGTAAAACCGAATTTTTGAGCAAGCTCGTCTATTCTAGCCTTCGATTTTTCGACGCCGTCAGTGATTTGTTTCATCACATCTGCCACTGCTGTCTTGACATTATCAGCAGACTGCACTGCGCCGGTTTCAAAGTTAGTCATAGCTATCTTAGTGTTCGTTACTGCAGTTCCGAACTGGTCAAGTGCACCTTTTGTTTCGCCAGAAAGCGTTGTTCCGTATTTTTGAGCCTGTTCAGTAGCGTGTTGTTTAGCATTAGCTAATACGACTAGCCCACCAGTAAGTGCTGCTGCACCTCCTACAACAAGTCCCAGTGGATTGGATAACAATCCTACTGCGCCACCAAAATTACTTGCGGAACCTGTAGCGCCAACTGCTGCGCTTTCAACACCAGTTAAGCCAGAAGCCATTGGTGCGAGCTTGCCGACAAGTTTTCCAATCCCACTATTGACTGAACCGAAGACTTTAAACATGCTGCCGAGACCAGTTGTTAGTTTTCCTAAAATCGAAAGCGCTGGACCAGCAGCTGCTGAAATAGCTAGCCACTTCATAATGTGCTGTTGTTGAGCTGGACTTAGTTCGTTGAATTTCTTGGCCATGTCAGACAACGTCTGAATGAGTGGCTTAGATGCCTCGAGACCATTTTTTAACGCATCTACGAACGGACCGCCGAAGTCGATAGCCATATCGACCACTTGGTTTTTTAACATTCTAAGTTTTGATTCAGTTGTTTCGTAGCGTGTGCTTGCTTCGTTAGTAAGCGCCGTATTTTCACTCCATGCCCGATTTGACAGATCAACCGCACCTGTCATTGTATCTGCGGCAAGTGCTAATGATTTAAGCATGTTAGACTGACGAACACCAGAAAGTTGCATGTCGTCCAACACCATAGTGGCACTCTCGCCTTTTTCGTCAAGTTTCCCAAGACCTCGAATGAAATCTTGGATAGCTTCGATTGGATGATTTTTCCATTTATCAGCGAATTCTTGTGCAGATTCGCCAGCGACTGTAGCAAATTTTTGTAGGTCTTCCCCACCCGCAGCTACTGCAGATTCAATAGCTGCTAGGGTTTGAGTCATTGCAGTTCCCCCAGCTTCAGCTTCGATACCGACAGAAGACATCGCTGTTGCAAGACCTAAAATTTCTTGGTTAGTCAAACCTGCAAGCGTTCCAGAAGCCGCCAAACGGTTAGCCATGCTGACAATGTCTGATTCAGTTGTTGCGAAGTTATTACCCAAAGCTACTACAGAACTACCAAAACGTTGGTATTCATCTGATGTTAAACCAGTTATATTTGCAATTTTAGCAATTGCTGATGCTGCGTCTTCAGCTGACAAGTTAGTTGACTCGCCCATATCAATCATGGTTTTGGTAAAGCTAACAACGTCTTGTGATTTGATACCTAACTGACCAGCTGCTTCAGCCACTCCTGCAATTTCTTCGTGACTAGCTGGCAGTTGTGCTGCCAAACCACGGAGACCATTTTCGAGGTCTGCATACGAATAAACCACATTACCGTTCGAATCAACGACTTCATCGTTGGTCTTTTTAACACCAGCAAACGCACTTTCCCAGGACATGGCAGATTTAACGACGGCTCCAACTCCTGCTACAATTGGCGCTGTCACACCAACCGTCATGGTATTCCCAAGCCCTGTCATCTTACCGCCGACGCTTTGAAGCGTGTTACCAAAATTGGTCATTGCCGAGCCCATTCGAGTAAACACACTCATTTCAGTAGCTAAGCCTTGTAAACGTCCTTGTAACTCGCTTACTTTAGCTGCGGTATCCATCATCGCTGTATGTGCGCCAATCAGAGCGTCTTTTTGAGCTGCTGTCGCTGTCGAGAAATCACCTATTTCAGCCTTCAAAGCATTATATTTTTGGGATTGCTGTACTAATAGCGATTGGTAGCCTTTTAAAGCTTGTCCTGTTTCGTTATAGACGGCACGCAAACCTTTGATTTTACTTCCTTGACCGCTAATAGATTTTTCAACGGCTTTCAAAGAGCTGTCGATGCCACGCATGTAAGTTTTCAATTGTTTTGTGTTGGTTTGAAACGGCGCTATGTCAAGCGTCGCAGTGGCTACCAATTTACCTATATTTCCCATTTATCCTCCTTTCTAACCGAACAAGAAAGGAAAAGCCTTATCTAACGTTGTCTCAGTTTCTTCTGCTACTGTTTCTTGTTCTAATGCTTCTACCATTAATTCAAAATCTGACAGTTGCATTTTTTTAATATCAAGAATCGTGTAGCCGCTATTCAAAAGCGATTGAATCATTTTTAACAAGTTAGACTTGGCTTGCTCTGGTGTTATTCCTTTTTTTCGGCATCTTCCTCTTCGTTATTTTCGCCGCGACCCAAAGCGTCAACATAAAGCTTGTCAAGTACGTTCAATGTCTCAACATCTGCAGTTTTTAAATCAGCAACAGTGAATTGCTTGCCATACATATCAACGAACATTTGAAGGTACGCTTCGTTAAGTTTTCGTGTTTGTTTCGAATCGAAAGCAGCTTTATCATTTGAAATAAAAGCGTTTTGACGTGCGTTGTGGTCAACAGCTAAAAGGTTATCTTCAACATTGATGTATTCTTTTGCGTATTCTTTGGTAACGCCGCCTTTTTTCAATTTAATTTCGTACATAATTTTTCCTCACATAAAAATAAAAGGCCGCAAAATACGGCCAGTTGATTATTCCGCAGTTGGAAATACCATTTTTTTGAATGCTGCTAGGTCAAAGCCATCTGCATCTTCACGACCAATCAAGAGAACTGTACCTTCTTCGCCGCCACGCGCCACGAAGCTGCCTTCAATTGAGTCGGCTTTAGGATCTGGTGCACCATCAATAGTAGACGCTTCAAAACCAGGCAAATTGAATTTGCCTTTCAAGAGACCAACCCACACGTATTTTCCGTCGTCCATTTTAGTGCGGAACAAGATTGCAATGTCGTTTGGCGTAAGGTCTTTAGTGTATTTTTCAACACCGTTTTCAACCGTAATGCCAAAGAAATCTTTGCGTGCATCAGATGTCAAGTCATATGTTTCAATTGTCAATTTAGCGTCTGTAATACCACCAGAAACGACAACGTATGGTCCGTCATCAGCTGAAAGTGTTTTTAGTTCGTTTGTTAGCTCAAGTTTTGCACTTGTAAGCCCTGGAAGACGTTTGCTTGCTGTAACTTTTTCAGCATTATTTAAAACGCCATATTCACAACCACTAAGACCAAATTTTACTTTACCCATGTATTAATTCCTTCTTTCTTTTAATTACCCCAATCAAAAAAACGATATTTTCTTACGTTCATCAGTAAGCCAATATCGTTATCTTTATACCGAGGCGTTTCGTTAGCTGTATACCATTCAAAACCCGCTTCGGTTAGAATGGCATCGATGCGTTTTACAATTGCTTCTGATTGCGCAGCCGTCTGACACCAAAAATTGATGACAATACGCTGTTCCGTGCCAATATAGCCATCGTCAGCATATGCATTTGGCGCATCGTAAATTGTATTAATTCGCAGAAATGGAGCGAGCTCTTTCTTTTTCATGTTCGTTGGTTTCTCTGGAATGTCATAAGTGAAAATTCCTTGTTTAAAACCGCCCCCAAACTTCCCTCCACGATAGCTGTCGAACAGCTCATTCAATTGAACATCGTTACTTAATAGCTTGTACGCCGTCGTTTCGGCAATCATAAATCTAAGCCCTCCTTAACTTTTTCTGCAAAAATTTCCTTAGCAACGGGTGTCATTTGATTGATTGTTTTTTCTTCAAACTCTTGTCCTCGTTGGTAAATCGTCCCAGAATCTGGGTACTTCGCGCGCCAACCAGTTGATTTTCCATAGCCAATTTCTTTCGAAACGATACCTTCGCTGGCTCCTTTAAAACCACTGACTGCCGTGTCATCTCTCAACTCACCGCTTTCAACTGGTGTGTTGGTTTTCAATTGTTCTTCAAATTTATCAGCAACTTCAGTTACCGCTGCTTTTGCTGTTTTAGGTGCTTTAACCTGCAATTTCGTAAGATTAGATAAGATTTCATCGAGTCCAGATGTCATTCGACACGCACCCCGCTTATCATAATCATTTCCTTGTTAGCGTAATCAACTTCCATTTTTTCAACCTTATATTCAAGCCCGTTAAAATCAATGAACATTGAATTGTCAAAAGGTGGTTTAGGCATATATCGAATTAAAAAGACTTTCGTGTCGCTCGTTTTAGTCAACGTTGCATTATCTGCTTGTTTGCCTGTCGTATTCTCACGAAAATCTTTAACAGTCGTCTTAGACACTTCAGCCCAACAGCTCATGATGTCTGTTCTGACATTGTCTAAAACTTCGCCGTCGTCATTTTGCCCACCTTCTTTTTTAAAAATGGTGATACGCACATTCATTTTACGTGTCAGCATCATTCATCACCTCGCAAGCGCAACTGATGAATGATGTTTAACACACCATTCGCCAGTGGATAACGGTTGCTATCAGCAGTAGCACCTCTATGTTCGTAATCTTCTTTGACTTGTTTTTTAACAGCAAGATCGAATTTTTTGTAGCCCGCAAAATCATCTGGTGTTGAACCAGCTTCAATCGCAAAGCAAATCTGTTCTTGAGCAGCTTCAATCATTTCTTCCAAAATGCTATCTTCAAAGTCAAAGTCAATCTTGCAATAGAGCTTAACTGCTTCCAGTAATTCTTGTGAGACTGCCATTTAGCTACCTCCTTAAGAATTTACTAAGTTCAATAATTCAGCTTTAGTCATACTACTTGTATAGCTAATGCCTTTAGTATCTAAGTAAGCTTTAATCTCTGTAATTGTGTTCGCCTCAGTCGGAACGCTTACGATTTCCGAATCAGGCATCGCTGGGTGTAAATGTTACGAAGTAGCCAGCTTTCGCATCAACTTTCTTAACGCCAAAACGAAGAACAGCTTGCAAGTATTGACCGTAGATTTCGTTATCTGCCCAACGAAGTCCAAGATCTTTGCGGTCTGCGAACAAGACACCACGTTTAAAATCACCAACAAACGCTTTTGCTTCTCCGGACGCGCCAAGAACTTCATCAGAGAGAACAAATACTGGTTTACCAAGCAAAACTTTGCCAGTTACTGCTGTGATTGAATCTTGTAATAGATAACGTCCGTTCCCGTCTTTAAGAGTGTCTAAAATTTGATAGAAACTTTGCGAAACAACAAAAGCTACATCGTAAGCTGGGTCGAGGTCAACATTAAGAATTTTCTTGATGTCGTCAACGTTTGCTACTGTTTTATCTGTAAAAGTTTTAAGTACATCAGCAATAGCTGCATTAGTTGTGTTAACTTTAATTTGACTGACTGTTTCAGCAACAATGCTAATCAAATCAACATCTGCATCGTCAACAGATTCTTGTGAAACCGGAATAGCTCCACGATAAGTTTCAACAGTCCAATCTACTTGTTCAAATTCTGGTTTAGCGAGTTTTGGGTTTTTCTCCAATTCAGCAACGCTAACCATTTTTGATGTCGCTTTTTTCAAAATTGGGTATTTACCAGAAGCTTTTTTAGCTGGATAAATTGTTGTGAATGGTTTCAAATCAACAGTAGTCTTAATTTCACGGATTGGAGTCGTAACAAGCTCTTCACTAGTAATTTTCGTTGTATCTGCTTTCTTAACACCGTCTGTTGTTGGCGCTACTGGTGTAACTTCATTCATTGTGATAAGCACTTCGTCTTTACCTTCAAAGCGAAGTCCTTCATTTACAACAGTTCCTTTTGAATGCAAGAATGCATTAACTTTGTCGCGATAGTTCATATCTTCTCCTTTGACTTCGTGACCTTTTTTGTTTTCTGCCCCACCTAAATTTTTAGTAGCTTCAAAAAGTTCAAGATCAGCTTTAGCTGTTTTTAATTCTTCTTTAGCAGTGTCAATTTCGTTTTTGATTGTACGAGCTTTTTCAAGGTCATCAGTTTCAAGGGCGTTTTTAACCTGCGCTGTTTTATCAGCGATAGTAGTTGAAAGCGAGTTGATAGATGCTTTTAATTCTTTGATTTTTTCATCAAACATATAGTTTTTCTCCTTTTTTGTGCAAAATAAAAAGGACTTAAAGTCCTTGTAAAATTTCTTCTTTTTCGATTTCACGTTTCATAGCTTCAATTTCCTGCTTTCGCTTGTTGCCATGATTTGCAAAATAGTCGTCAATAACCGCTTGTGGTAACAGTCCATTGCCAATGCTTGCAACTGCCTGCTGTTCGTCAAATGTCATTACTTCGTCAGCAAAACCTTTTTCAACAGCTTCATCAGCACTCATATACGTTTCGTTTTTCATGAGTTCAAGCAATTCATCTTCACTTAAGCCAGTTTTAGCTTTGTAAGCATTAATAATGCCCTTATCACTAGCTTTCAAAGCGTTTGCTGCTGATTCAAGGTCGTCGCTATTGCCAGATACCCAATTCAACAACGCTTTGTGAATCATAATTTGAGCTGTTGGACTGATAACGACTTTGTCAGCGCCCATGATTGCGACGCTACAAGCACTTGCAGCCATTCCAGTTACTTCAACTGTGACGTGCCCAGAATAGTTTTTCAGCGTTGTGTAAATATCACTGCCTACTGTCACCAAACCTCCGTTTGAATTGACTTCAATTACTACGTCTGAACCATCTTCTGGAAGAGCTTCAGCAATCGATTTAGCGCTGACCGCTTCCATTCCATAATAGTCGTAAACTTCTTGGCTATTATTCGGAATCAGCGGGCCCCTCATCTGAATTCGTTTCGGCATTAGTCTCACCTCCTTTCAATGTTTGATATTCTTCTTTCTTATCCAAGAACACGTAGTTTAAGCTTGTTTGATATCTATCCATGTCTGGATTATCAGACGGCTGTTTGCCAAGTTCGATAAGTCCTTGATTTGGTGTCAATAGCGTATTATTGACAAGTTTAACAATCTCATCAACATTTCGACCTGTTACACTACGTGTATCAAATTCAAGTCGGCATTTCCGCCTATCTCGTGGACTAAAGATTTTTAGCCCCAATTCGCTCGTTATCGCGTCAAAATAGAACGGCAAGTCGTTTGTAACGTAATCTTCTGTAAGTTGCGCCACGGACTGATTAGGGCTATTTACACCCAATTTATAGCTTGGTATTCGCAAAGCTTTAGCGATTTGAGCTGTTGAAAAATTATTACTTGTAATCAACTGCAAGACATTAGTATCAATTTCGAGCGGTTCGTAGGACATTGTCTTATCAAATACTAGTGGACTACCACCTTTTGCGCCCTCTCGCATTTTCTCGAATTCTTCGCGAGCTTTCTTGCGAGCTTCACCGCTCAACATAGCGCCTTCCATTTTTAAAATGCCGCTTGAAAAACCATCTTTAAAGAATTTCAAAAGCGTACTTGTCCCGCTATTTTGCAAACTAATTTCATCACCTAGAGATAGCAACGGAGAACGCCCTAAAATAGTGTCGTGGCTAAAGAATTTCCAATGAATGACATCATCAGCTCCGCAAACAACCTCTTTACCTGTCAAACTATCAATAAATGTATAGATAAGTTCATGGCTATCTAATTCCTCCACACGAGTTTCAGACGGTTTATAAAACTGAAATTGCAACGCTTTGCCAGTCCGTGGGTCTCTCAAAATACGAGAATAAGCATTACCTGTCAAAATAGTATTGACTGCCATTGCAAATTTCCACGTTCGAGCCGAAGCATTGCCAGTCGATTTTACATTCAACAGATAATTGATGTCCTCGTCTTGAATGATGTCACCGTTAACATTTTTCTTAATCAATGGAAATCTAGCAATATCGCCAGCAATAATCGAAGTTGCTGTCAGCACATCGCTGTTTCTAAGAGCTGAAATACCAACATACTTTGCGCTATCGTTGCCAGACACTACCGAAGCGACATAATCGTCATAAGAGAGTTTGGAATCTCCTAACGACTGAAAAAAGCTCATTGTCTCACCTCCTTTCTAATCACGTTTTTTACAATTCATGATTTTTAAAGATGTCGATAATACTGCAAGCTAAACCATACAGGCCTGCAAAAACTAAAAAAGCTAAAACGATAGCAAAAAGAGCTAGTGAAAGAAAGATTATTAAGCCAAAAGTTGATGCTACCATTTGAAAAATCGTTAACATATTTATTGTCCTTTCGTTTTGTCGATGTACATACCTAAAAATGTACACATCAAACCCAAACACATAAAGCCAGCTGTTAAATCCAATCTAAAAAATGAATAATCAATCAAGCCAAAGCCCGTTAGCAGTAGTAATGTATGAATGTTATTTTTAAAAAATTTCAAAACAGACCTCCACTTTCAAAGATTTTTTCGTCAGTCCAATAGCCAGCACCGTCAAATGCTTCGAGATAACAAGCCGCATATGCGTCTAAAAGTGCATCTAGCGGGTCAATCTTGTTGCTGTTCTTATTCTTATCAATACGCATACCGTTGTTATCAACTCGTGTATAAGCATTATTAACAGCCATTGTTAACAATTTATTGCCTGAATGTTTGATTTTACCCGTTTTAACGTCATCTCTAAACTGTTTTGTCGGCATATTCAAAACCATTGTTGTTTGTGGGATTTGGACTTGTGTCCATTCTGGGTGTCGTTTCTCAATCATGGTTAACAAAGCTCCATACTGATAAGGGTCGAAGTAAATTCCTTGGACTTCCCAATCGTTTTCGATAACCATTTCTTCGAGTTTTTCCATAACTCGTTCATTATCAATAACACCAGACTCGAGCGTGGTAATTTCGCATTCGCCCATGCGTTCAAGGTTCGTATAAGATACACCATCCCGCTTTTCTTTAGCTATCAAACCATACTTTGTAGCGATAAAAGAAAAGCTGTCAGCGTACCAATAATCGTCCATCATCGTCATTGTGCTGATTGAAAATAAATCGCTTGAATGACCGACGTCAACGCCTATCCAGACGCGTCTGCCAGTCGTGTCAGGCTTATCAATAAGTGCATCTTCCCACGTTTGTTTATCCATATACGAAGCTTCGCTTGATTGTCGCCACATATTAAAGTTTTTGACTAAAACTTTGTTAATTTCACCCGTTTCAAGCGAAGTTTTACGCCTTTTTCGCAAATAATCCATGATTTTTTCATACAACGCTGGCACTTCCAAAATAGGATTCGACTTAATCCAATTACTTTCGTCAGCAATTTCTTTCTCGTCGTCTTGTTCGGAAATGAACGCAAAGTATGAATCGTCAATCGTTTTTTTATCTAAAATCTTAGCAGCGTACTTATATTCAATGGTGTACATTGGTACATTCAAATCTAGACCAGCTGTCGAAATAATTAAAATCAATGGATTATCAAGCTGACCTTGCCCAGATTCCAAAAGTTCAATCATTTCATTGGTTTTACTTGCAGCATACTCATCTAGCACGCCAACATATGGTTCAAAACCATCAACTGCCCCAGTATCACGACTTAATGCCCTGATATACGATTCATCACGCTTGTTTGTTAACTCATCGCGAACAATCTTAGTAGCTTTGAAGATGTCCTTATCCTTGGCTCTAAGAGCTTCTAACTGCTTCTTAGCCATCGTCCAAGCAATTCTTGCCTGCGTGCGGTCGTTAGCCGTACAGAACAACTGACGACTTAATGCGGGGTTCTTACCAAACAAGAATTCATAAAGTAGAATACCAGCAATCAAAATTGTCTTTCCGTTTTTACGAGCAACCGAAACCATTGCTTTGCGAAAACGTCTGACAGAGTGGTCTTTCTTCTTCCGCCAACCATACAAGCTGGAGATGATGAATTTTTGAAATCTAGCCAACGGATAAGTTTTGCCTGTTTTAACATCTGGCAAGATTTCTAGAAAGTCGATAGTGTTTTGGGCTTTCTCTGGGAAATAATCAAATTCAAAATTAGAATTGCTGATGTTTTTTAAATCATCCAAATGTCTTTGGCAAGCTTTGATAACTTTTTGACAAGCTTTGATATTACCGTCGACCACATCAAGCGCATAATAAAAAGCAGTATCTTTGTACTGCTCTGGAATCTCTAAATAATCGTAAGCTATTTTGATTACCTCCTTTCGCTAATTCCCAAATTTATCGAATATACCGTCTTTCTTTTCTTCTGTTTTAGGTACATACATCTTCATGCGACTGTCGACAGTCAAACCTAACTGCGCTGCGCACGATTTAATATTGTTTGTCGCTTTTTCAAGCGTAACAACTAATGGATTCTGAATCCACATACCTTTATCTTCGCTAAAAACAGAAATACCTATTTCATTTACTTTTTGACTTGCTTCGACATATATACCGTACCATGTGCAATAATTTTCTAAAATCGCTCTATCCAAATCACGAACGGGCAAGCTTTTTAAATCTTCAACGATACGAGCGTATTCAGCTTTCGCTGTTTCTCCTAAGTGTTCAGGAGGTGTTAGTTTTAACTCAATCAAACCGTCACCAGCAGATTTTTGGATTTCGACACGTACAGCTTTTTCAGCTTTAGTCAAATGTTTTTTGTTATTTTCAACCACCTTCAACTTTCGTCCCAAGCTTTACACCTCCTTTACATTGAAATTTTCAGACTGCAAAAAAATTAAAAAGGGAAAATTGCGCACGGAAGAGGGCGGCGTTGTTATATCCGAACAATACGATACCCCGATAAAAAAACAAGGGGTATTTCCGAATATTTATATCCCCTCACACCCGTTATAGGTTGGATAGTTCGCTTTTTTCAAGCTATTTTTTACCATAATTCTCAAGATTAGCTTTAGCATCGTTGCATGCTTTACAACTCGCTTGAAGATTGTCAAGATCCATTCTTCGATTCCAATCCTTTTTAATTGGAATTATGTGGTCGACCATCGTTGCTTCTCCTCCGCACATTTGACAGACATAATCATCACGAAGTAATACTAACTTACTTGTACTTCTCCAAGCTGAACTATTGTAAAACCTTGTCAGCTTCTTATCATAGTTCCATCTTGTCTTATTATAGTTCTTGTACTCTTCGCTTCGACTATCAAAGTCTACTTGCTTTCGCTTCCCACCAACAACAGTAAGCTTTTGTGGTTTCATATTCCTTTTTCCTTTTTGCATAACAAAAGGAGCTACCTTTTAGCTCCCCTCGTCATTATTTCATACTACTATGTTAGCATGGCAGATTGTATTTTTGAGTATTACTTTGTACTATTTCCGTATGTTTTAGTATTGATTTAGTATAATGTTCAGACTTTTTACAGCTTTTGCTTTGATAGTGTAATATTTGTTCCTATTAAGTTCCAATTTATCAATAGCTTCGTCAAACGTTTGGCAATTGAGATAAGTAGTCAGCAGCACATGACGCTGTGCACTGTCGGGTATTTGCATAATGACGCCAATGATTTCTTCGCGCCGTTTGACTAAACGGTCAATCTCTGCCAGCCCGTAATCAGATGCGTCAATGATTGAAACATTCTTATCTGTCTGTGTACGTCTAACACCTCCGCTCACTTTCATGTCAGACCATTGCGGCGACGTGAACAGTGAGCTTCTGGTGTTCTCGATGTCTAATTTTAATTGCTTAATCGTTTTAGGAATTAATCTAAGTTCTTCTAAAATATAATCTGCTTTAGTTTTAATCCTGCTCACGTCTTTTCTCCTTCGATGTGTTATAATATAAGTAATTGTTTAATATCGATGAAGTCTTGCGTAAGCAGGCTTTTTTTGTGTTTCAAGCCTAGCGATAAGCCCGTTAGATTTTAAAGAAAAATAGTATTAAGGTACCTCTTTTCTATTTTTAAATTTCGCTATGTTTGCCAGCAAGTAAACCAGATGAACCTTGCCAGCTGTACTAATTTTTGTAAGAAGGTTTTCCTTTATATTTATTTTTATTTTCTGGTTTAACGACTGCAAATGGATTCGAACCACCTGCAGCCCTTTTGCGAAAACGACTGTTCCCAATAGTCTATCCGCGAAATCTTCTGGAAAATCTAAGGCTTTAGAGAATACCTTAGTAATGAGCCATTTCCCATGGATCTAGAATAATTTAGAGTCCTCAGAGCACCGACTAGGGAGCGCTCGTCTTAGGCCTGCTTTCTATTTTTATTTTTTATTCCTAGCCTTAATACCCACGCAATGAATCGAACATTGCTAGATACCAATGTGGGTCGTTATTCCAGCTCAATCACTACACGAAGCCACACACCGAACTCATTTCCGTCAATACTTACTTCAGCGCCGTGTACATAATCACCATAAAAATCGTCAATGTCGTTTTTTTCAAGATTGTATTTTGTACCTGCCTTTTCAATGAAAATTGCAGCATTAGTTCCTTCACAATCACAAAAGGCATGATTTCCCAAATAATCTTCAAGAGTTACGTTCATTCTTCCACCTCCGTCACAGTATATTCATCTAAATTATTAAAACCATACTTAGCCAGTTCTTCTCTAGTAAAGATCGTCTTCATTGATCCGTCTTCCTGATGAACGCCAATGCCAAACCTGTTTGACTTAAGTGCCACTTTGTATCTCTCAACTTCATAACCATACAACCTCATCTTAACAAGCGTTTCGATTGGTTTGCTATCATCGCGGTCAAACCACCTATAAAGATTAGTACTTGGTTTGCTTTCATCTTCATAAAACTGTACACAAAGTTCATACACTCCGTCTTCAAAATCATCTTTAATAAATTCGTAGAAATCTGCTACGTAGCTTGGCACTACAGGTCTTTCTGGCGCATCAAGTTTTCTAACGATTGCCAATGCATCGTTTAAAGCACGATTACGAGTTAAGTCTTCCCACGCATTTAAACCACTTTTCTCTTTTTCAATCTTTTTAATCACTTCTTGTTTATTCATCTTCCACCTCTCTAACTTCATAAGTATCGTTTCCCCAAATATGATATTTAACCAAATCATCTTCTGTAAAATGAAATGCTGTTGCTCCTTTAGCTGAACTACCTGGTACTTTATAATGAAGAAGGCCATTGAGTTGGGACTCATAACCAAGATACTCATTAGTTAATTTTAGTTTTGCTGTATACAACTTCTCTTTCTCTACCTCATAACCAAAGAGCCAAGCTTTAGCGAAAGTGTCACCATTATCACCCTTACGAATCCATCTTTGAGCATCACCAAACGCCCCTAAGTTCACAAGCGTTGCTACTAAACTGTCACCCTGTTTCTTTCGCTTAACAATCATATCAGCCACAAATTGTGGTACTACATGTTTTTCTGGTTTGTTAATTTGCGCTTGTTGTTCGTTAAGTTGTTCGGCTAATATTATAGCTCTTTCAATACCGTAATTATGTCCATTATCAAAATCACTTCCTTCGATTTCAGATGGTGCTTCTAATAGTTTTATTAATCTGCTAATTAGTTCTTGTTTATTCATTATCTTCACCTTTTGTTTCTTTCTTGTCAAAATATTTTTTAATTGCATCAACAAGATAGTAAAGTAGACCACACATCAAAAATCTTACTCGTTCCTTCTTGTCGTAAAACACAAACATTGGAAAAATCAAAAAAATTAAAATTACAAAATAAACGCTAATCATTTTCATTTTCCTCTCTATACCAATAAACTAAATCTGCTAAGTACTCATAACCATCCTCATTCAACATATTCCAATCAACATCTTGTTTTGACAGCCAATCAGAGAAATTTAAATAGTTGTCAATCTCAAGCTCAAGATAATCACCCCAACTCCAAAAGTAGCCATCAACTTCCACGCGATCACCGTATGGATTTTCAAAAACCAAAACAGGATTGTCACACCACCTTGATCCAAAGCATAATTCACATGTTCCAGTTTGCTCTGTGCGTGCTTCTGACGTATCAACATCTACTAATTTAATTCCTTTCATCTCTTATCCCTCCATCAATTTCTTCATCCGTTTAATAGTCACATCATCTGGCAATGCCGCTAAATCCAATAATCTCTTTGCTTCATTTCTTGTGACATGCAGCATCTCTGCAATTTTAATGTAACTTCTCAAATGTCTGGCCTTAGTCCAATTAACGAAATCCTCTAGCACGTCCAACGGCGTTTCCTCGTGATGTTCGTACCAAATCACACAATGTTTAGTTGCTATATTGTTTGACCATTTGCTCATATTTTTACCTCAAAAATAGTAAAGGTAACCGAGTAACCGATAAAAAACACTTTTTATATATTTATTACACCTATTTTTTTAAGAATCCTTTTATATCAACGTTTCTTTATATATTTACTATTTTTATAATACTTTTTAATAAAATATAAGTTATCGGTTACCTTATATATAAGAAACTCATTAATATCAAGGGTTTAAGGCGGTAACCGTTCTCTAATTCCATCGGTTACTATCGGTTACCTACGGTTACTTTTCGTCCAAAAGGTAACCGATAGTAACCGATAAAACATCAAAAGTAACCGAACTATTTTTGATTTTTTCGTCTAAATCCTTTAGTGTTTTTACCAGCAATTTTAAATTGTTTCTTCTCCCATTCAGGATGATTATCCATGACCATATTTATTTTTGTTGAAAGTTTCCTGTCATTCGAATTCCTCATGAATAAGTTGTACATCATTTCTCGTGTTGAAACTTTTGTCAATTGAGCATCACCAGCATCAAAACCATGGCTGTTGTCAAAATAAGCTTGTGTGTATTGATGTTGCTTTTGAGCAGACATGTTTTCCCAATCGCTAGGAATTGGCATATCTAAGTATTCCAAGACTTGTTGTTCGACTTCATCACGATACATGAATCGTTCACGATAAACGTTTAATTCTTTTTCAGTTTCTTCGTCAAACATCAAACTTGCATCATTTTTAAAAATCGTGACGGCTTCACCCCAGATTTGTTTAATTGTTTCTGGTTCGATTTCCATCGGATGTTTCTTTTGGTTCTCGGCATTTACCATAATCGGTAAGAAACGACGTTCACCTGTTTTGTCTTTCAGATATTCTTTTTGGTTAGTTGTGCGTGCCAAAACGAAATTTTTTGCAAACTCTTCTGTCCGTTTCATGTAAGGTTTTCTAAAACGTAAACTTGTTTTTGAAATAAAAGCCTTTGTTTCAGCAAACGACATGCGATTACTTGCCACCATCTCATCATCATTAACGATTAAACTTTTAAGCATGATGTCGTAATTGTCTTTGTTTGCAAAATCTGTAACGGCATCCGTATACCAATCACCGCCTAATTTTTGAAGTAGCGATGTTTTACCGACACCTTGACCACCGACCAAATCTAAAACATAATCAAATTTAGTATACGGATCATACACCTTCGCAACCGCGCCCACTAACCACATTCGAGCGATTTTTGAAATTAATTCAATGTCGTCAGCACCTAAATAGACTTGAAACATACGATCGATTCGCTGTCTGCCGTCCCATTCTTCGGCTGCTTCTTCCATATATTCAATTACTGGATTGTAAGTTCTTTCTGAGAAGAATGTTTCCATACCATCGACCATCGCTTGATTTGAAAAAGCTACTTTCAATACACTTTCGAAATACACTTTAACAACTGAATCAAAATTAGAAGGTAGCTCACCTTTTTTGAAATGAGTGTTACCGATTTTGATGTCTTTGATTAATTCATGTTCTTGCGAGAATTCGTTGTGTTTTAAATAAATACTTAATTGGTCATCTGACTTAAAAGCCATTAAGACATTATTTGGACTGTTAGCTCTAATATTGCCATCTTTCGTGGTAATCATACCTGCATTTCTGTCGATGCTAATTACATCACCAATTATAATCACCTTCTATCTTTTTTGATCATACTTTCAACAGTCCGTTCCACTTCCTGTTGAGGAAGTGGGCTGATACTGTTGTTGTTTGCTATCTGTGCTAGTTGGAGAACTAATTCATCATCAACAGCTCTATATAGTAAGCCACCAACAAAACTAGCTAGCTTGTCATTACGTCCACCTTCATCACCAAAACCAACCACGATGGTTTCGAACAATTCAGTTGTCTGACTTTTAGTTTTCTGATACGTTCTTGCTCTTAAAGCTCGCAAGCCGTCTTTACCATCGTAGCTATGCCCGTTTGTTAAAGCATACTGTTTTTTAATAGCTTCAATCAGTTCTCGCGATGGTGTTACCATCGTCAAGCCTTCTTTAGATTTCTCTAAGTCCCACTCGTATTGACCTTTTTCCGTTGATGACGGCGCCACTAAGACGTAATTGTTTGGATGCGCTTTGATGTCAACACCTGGAAGGAAACCAATCATTTGACTGATTTGAATATCTTCTCTTTTAAAATAGAAAAGATGTTTTCCACCACTAGCAGTCTTAGCTTGTAAAGTTGGCTCGATAAGCTTTAAACCATCCCATTTTTTTAAGCTTTCAAATCCGTTGGTTGGTCCATGCTTATCAATGTCGATGACGAAGAAATTAGTCGTTCGAACAGCGATGTTAGCATTTGGATAGCCGTTCCAAAAACTTTCAATTTCATCAGCTGACATCGTTTTGTTCGCGAAGTCAATCAACGGCATTTTATTTCTTGGATTGATTGGAACCACTGAAAAACCTAATTTGTGGTATTTCAAAGCATAATCTTTCATGCAAGGCATGCTAACATTTCCTATCTAACGCATTTTTTAAAATGGAAGGTCATCATCGTCAATTTCAGTAGCTGACATAATAGGTTGATTTGCTTCCTCTTCAATATCGTAATTGCGGTATTCTTTTCCTTTTTTAGAAACACCTTCATCAATAATAAGATTGAAATAAGAACCAACCGCTTTACGTTGAAGAGCTTCTTCCATGGCTTTACCATCTTCAAAATCACTATTTTTTAGCTCATCACCAGCCAAAACAATAACTTTTTGGAAGAATTTAATAGTTTTTTCGACAGACCAGCCTAAATCGATTGTTTTTCCATCTTTTGTTTCCCAAGTATCAAGTGTTCCGAAAGTGACAAAATCTGAACGTCCATCGTAATCACCACCGCGGACTTCAAATTGATAACCGAGACTTTCCCAACCGCTTTCTGATACGTTGAATGTCGCTTTTCTAAGCACTACTGGATAAGTTCCTGCGGGAATAGCTGGTTGACTGTTAACACTGTCTTTTCGTGGGTCGAATCCATTCTTTTTAAGTCCTTTTGCAATATCTAATAAACTCATGTGTATATTCTCCTTTTAATTAAAATAAATCTTCGTCGTTAGTTGTTTTCGGTTTCACTTCAGTTTTAGCAACTGATGCCGTTTGCGCTTTTTGGCGAGCTGGTTCAACAGCCCCTCGAATAGTTTGTAAAATCTTTAAAATCACTTTGTCATCAACCTGATCTGCATAATATGTTTTGCGTTTTCGGTCAATTTCACGATTGTAATTATTGCCAATTTTCTCAGTATGAATCATCAAATCGGAATTACCATTGATAAGATTGACATATTTATCTTTCAAACTTGGTTTGTCTTTCGTAGCATTACCTTTGTCGTCATATTCTGAAATTTGACGACTAATATAAATGACGTTCATTGGTAAAGCTTTTAAATCAATCACAAGCTCTGTCAAAGCTTGATTGAAATAATCATAGCCTTTGCCATAGCTGATTTCAGATAATGACTTAACACTAAACTGACCGCAGACAGCAATTTTGATCATGTCGATAACATCGTCAATAACATCGACTACTACTGTTTCGTAGGTGTGTTCTTGTGTTTGCAAAGCCAGTAAGATTTCACTAAGCTGGTCGATAACTGATTTTGTAATACGTCCGCTCCTGTCTCGCGCATTGATTAATTGAATCGCTGGTACACTGTTAGCACTAGCATTTCCGTCCGTGTTTAAGACAATTGGATTCGGAAACTCGTTGGCCAAATAGGATTTTCCGCTCATTGTTTCGCCGTAGATGAAATAGTTTCGTGGTGTGTCTCTCGGAACTTGTGGTTTGTTTTCTGGTAAAATAAACATTTATTCTCCTTTATAGTAAAATTCAATAACATTGACATCATGCTGCTGACGACTTCCTGTTACTCGCCATAGGAGCTGACGATAGTCATCATATTCACCGCTATCTTTGTCAACTGGGTCAAGAACGACAATTGTTTGAAATCGATACTGAAGACCATCAACACCAACACCTAAAACTTGACTTGTAGCAACAACTGTTTGGTTATCAATGCCTTCTTTAACATCTCCTGTCCAAATTCCTGTATTTGGGTTACGTTCATGGATAACATTAACAATTTGCTTTGACTTGCTGACAATCAGCATGCCGTGTGGCGCTCGTTCAATCAAACCATCTAACTCTTTTAAAAGTGGCGTATCTGCATTGATTGCTTTTAATTTTGGAAAATCAACAGCAACGCCAGTTTGATTTAAGTATTGTTCGAACGTCTTACGACCAAATGATTGTTTGGCCATTGCGGTCTTGCCGTCGATTGTTACTAAGTTCATTTTTTTAAATTGCTTTAATTTTTCAGGATTAGCAACAGGAACTGTCTTTTGAAAAAATTTGATGTCATAGCCATTGTTCTTTTTGGCATTTTCAATCTCTTCAATCTCTTCCCAACGCATGAAATTTGGTAATTTAGATACATAGCTTTCATAGTCTCTAAAGTCATCCCATTTCTCTTTTGAGTAAGAGAATGGATCATATACCATCTTTCCGTGTGTTTTCTGCCAATCAAATTTTCTGTTAGGATTAGCAAACCCCCACAGCGTTTTTTCTAAAGGGTAAAAATTTTGTCCTTTTTTCCTAATCGGTGTGGCTGATAATCCTATCGTGTAATTGCGCTTTATTTTGGCATATGCTCGCACGTTTTTATCACTTGATACATTTTGCCACTCGTCAATAATGAGCACGTCACAAGCTATTTTTTGCGTTTTAATACGATTTTGCAAAGCTCTATCAGTTAGATAGATAACTTCAAAGTCTTTATCGAATTCAAATTTTTGAACTGTTTCTTTCCAACCGTCTAAAATAGCCACTCGATTGTTGACGATGATGACTTTATCGACGTGCTTAGCTTTGCATATTGATAAAGCGCAGATGGTTTTGCCTCTACCGCCTAAAGCTTCTAAAAAGATGCCGTGAACAGGATTTTTAACACTCTTTTTTACAGCTTCTTCTTGCCATTTTCTAAGCGTGATTTCGATGTTCAATCACCACCTTCCCAATGTCTTGAACCACTTCTTCAATGTCGTTTCGCATTGCGTAAAATAGCCCAAGTCGGGCGGCTGCTCGGCAATCTTGATGATGGCTTTTTTCAAATTTCCATAGACCCAAAATTTTTAAGAGATTATCTGGAATGTCAGATTTATAACCAGCATTGCGTTGCAAAATTAAATTCGGAAAGCACATTTCGATAAAAGCAATCGTCTCCAACACTGAATTATCTTTTGATTTGTCATTATCACGAGCTTCGAATTTTTCAACAACAACGACGTCTGGCTCTAAATCAAATCCAATAGTTGTGTACCATTCTTTAAAACCTCGCATGCCATAACTTGCTACCCACGAGCATTCAAGCCTTGCATTGTCTAACAAAACAATTCCAGTTGTACTGGTTTTGATTTTGTTTGAAGATGGATCAATAGCTAAAATCTTCACGTTCCCACTCCTCAAACTCGTTACCAGTCAGACCAACCCATTCGACAAGAATAGTAGCAACATCTTCCATACCAAGCTGGTAACCAACGATTTCATGCTTCCAACAATGCTTATTCAATTCAATTTCATGGTTTAACCAATCTGTAGCATTATAGCTAATGCCGTCAAAATACTGTTTTAAAAAAATCATTTACCATATTCCTCCTCTACCAGTTCTGTTAGTACTGTTTCAAAATCACTAAAGTTTTTAACTTGCCTTTGTCTTTCAGCAAATAGTGCTTCCGTTGGAATATTATCGAAAATTGGTTGCCAACGCTCGATAATCTCTTGCATAGCTTCGTTGACTTCTTTTTCGATTTCCTTTGTAAATTCACCATTTTTAATTTGCATGGTTTCGTTACTGACACCACCGTATTTTTCAAAAACTTCTGGTGCTAAAATCAATTTTTTGCGTTTATTAACATAAATTCTCAATCGTACGCCCTCACTTTCCATAATTGATAAATCTGTTCACTTTCACAATGTGGACATTCAAGCGGCGGGTAACTATCAATAATTTCCCAACGCTCACCACAATCCAAGCAGCGGTATTCGTATGTGTACATTATTAATCTTCTTCCTCTCTTTCGCCCCAGCACCCGTGCCAGCCATCTGTGTCAAAACCGATTAGCATGATTTCGTCTGTGTCAAAGTATTCATTTTCCATTTGCAGACTCCTCGAGTTCGAATATCATTTTCTGCGTTTGCACTATCAACACCGCCGCTGTATAACCTTTCCAAAAATCTTTTGAAGCTGTTTCTAACAATAAATCATGCGCTTGGTACAATTTGTTAAGTACGTTATTTAAAGTATCAATTCTGATTTGTTTTTCAAAATCGTTGTCATCATACCCCAATAAATAAGGAACACTAACACCAAAGTAATCTGCTAGCTTTTTGGCTTTTTCGGGTTTTATGTTACTTGTGCCATCTTCCCAATTTTGGATAGTTCGTTTTGATACTTCAGCAATATCAGCTAATTCTTGCTGGGTTAGCTTTTTTGCTCGCTGTAGTTCTCTTAATCTAGTCATTGTCGTCCTCCTTAAATTGCATCATCTGGTAAACCATGCATGCGATTGTATGAGATTTGTTTTTCTTCGTACGGAAAGTGTTCCGAATAAGCGGGCGTTGGCACTTCTTCAGTGTGTGCTCTCTTGCCGATAAATGGCAACGTTAGCACGTATAGTAGTGCTGCTAAACTAAAGCAGATAATAAATAAGTCCATGTTAAATCTCCTTTATTTCTAATTTTCCAGAGAGTGGAAGATTGCGTTCTTTTAAGAATTCAATATACAATTCAGCCTCTCGTTTACGTCTAAAAACTGCGTAAAGCTTTTTAGTTTGTCCTTCGCCAAAATCAACCCAGACTTCATAGTCGAAAAAATTGTATGCTAGCTCGTCTGGTGTTAAATCCATGAAATCAGCGAGTTTTTTCAAATTTTTATCGTCTGGGTAATGCAGACCTCGCTCCCATTCGTAGATTGTAGTTTTTGAAACTCCGAGCATCTTGCTAAATTGTTCTTGTGTCAAGCCTTGATTAGCTCGGATTTTCCTAACTCTTTGCCTAAAATACATGTTGTTTACAGCTCCTTGATTCTTTCTAGGTATTCTTCAACTTCGCTTTCGGTCAGATAACCTAAAATACCGTCATCATCGTCATCGAAAATTAATTTTCTGCAGCAAATGCGCCAATCGTTAATATTGCCTTGTATTACAGCCATTTCTGTTCCGTACGAGTATGAATGGTTTACTACGCTTGCGCCATACCCGTTCTCAAAGAAGTAAATCTTTTGATGACCGTCATACAACGGACGTTCTAAAACTAAATACTCATCCATGTTTTCCTTTCCTCTTTCTAAGCCTTGTCCAGAAGCTTTTAAATTTGATTTTCAAGCCATTTCTTAATAGCTCGTTTTGACCAGCGCTTGGCTGGCAATTCTTTTGGGAAACCGTCTGAATAGCGGTAAAGTTGAAACGTGTCGTATTTAATTCCCAAAAAGTCACACGTCGTTGTTACGTCCATCAATTCTGGAAAACCGTCGTCCCGTTCGATTTCCAAAAGCTTGTTTAACGTTTCCTTGATTATGCCCTTGAGCCAATCAGAAAATTGTTGCATTACACTATCCATAATTGCTCCTTTTTGCTATAATGTAAGTAAGTTTTTGTGAAAGTCACTGATTTTTCAGTGGCTTTTTTTGGTATAATCATCTCGAAAGGAGGTGATTATCGTGAAATTAAATTATGATTGCATTAGAGATATTTTGCTAACAATCGAAGAAATCCTAAATCGTAAAGATGAGCTAATTCTTGCGAATTTCAAATCTTATAAAAAATTGTCTAAATATAACGAAGACGAAATTCAATATAACGCTTTAAAATTGTTGCAAGAAGAATATGTTACAGGTTTGAAAATTTCTGGCAATAACACCACAACTGTTTTACGTCTTACTGATTTAACTTGGTCGGGTCACGAATTATTAAATGATATTCGTTCCGAAACTGTTTTTAACCAAACTAAAGAGAAGATTATAAAATCAGTCGGTTCTGCTTCTTTAACCATTTTTCAACAACTTGCTTCTGCGATTGTGTTAAAAACTCTTGGGCTTTAGCTATCTGTTAATTTAATCTCAACACCATCAACCAAAAAATATGCTCTGTCTTTCTTATATTTGAACGCATCGAATTCAAAGGCGAGAAGCATGTCATCGATGCTGTCGGCTTCAAAAAGAAATATTCTTTTGAAGCCTTTTTTGTAAAAAACGATAATACTTTGGCTTTTCATGTGTTATCCTTTCTGAATTCGTCTAAACTGACTTCTAAAACGTCAGCAATTTTGACCATATTTCGAAATGAGATTTTACTATTCCGAATGTTTTGGATTGTGT
>OBDB01000133.1_pt1 | contig 29738 bp, 34 predicted proteins | sample 1518221 | NCBI WGS metagenome assembly OBDB01 (sample SAMN01760938, study PRJEB22395) | human gut metagenome | reverse complement strand
CTGATATATTTCTAGTTTATCTTCATAACTTAATTTCATACAAAAACACCCCAATTGTTAGATTTTTTTCTGTCTAACTTTTGGGGTGCAGGTCATACTCAGACTTTTTATTATTACATTTTTTCTTCTAGTTCAACTTCAGGGTATTTATCCGCAAACCAACGAAGTGCAAAGTCGTTTTCGAAAAGGAAAACAGGTTGATCGAAGCGGTCTTTAGCCAAAATATTTCGGCTTGATGACATGCGTTCGTCAAGATCTTCTGGTTTAATCCAACGAACAGTCTTTTTACCCATTGGAGTCATGATAACTTCAGAATTGTATTCATTTTCCATACGGTGTTTGAACACTTCAAACTGCAACTGACCAACAGCACCAAGCATGTAATCACCAGTTTGATAGTTCTTGTACAATTGGATTGCTCCTTCTTGCACCAATTGTTCGATGCCTTTGTGGAATGATTTTTGTTTCATGACGTTTTTAGCAGCAACTTTCATGAACAATTCTGGAGTGAAGGTTGGTAGTGGTTCAAATTCGAATTTATTTTTACCGACAGTCAAGGTATCACCAACTTGGTAAGTTCCTGTATCGTAAACCCCAATAATATCACCAGCAACGGCATTTTTAACATTTTCACGTGATTCTGCCATAAACTGTGTCACGTTTGACAATTTAACTGATTTTTTCGTACGAGCAAGATTCACGCTCATACCACGTTCAAATTCACCTGAGACGATACGCACAAAGGCAATACGGTCACGGTGACGAGGGTCCATGTTAGCTTGGATTTTGAAAACAAATCCTGAAAAATCTTTATCGTAAGGATCGATTTCATTACCTTCAGTTGTTTTGTGACCATGAGGTTCTGGAGCAAATTGCAAGAATGTATCAAGGAAAGTTTGCACACCAAAGTTTGTAAGGGCAGAACCAAAGAAGACTGGTGTTAAATCACCTGATAAGATAGCTTCTTCTGAAAATTCATTTCCTGCTTCTTCTAGCAACTCAACATCTTCCAAGACTTGTTGGTAGAATGGGTTGTTAGCAAATAATTTGTCACCATCTTCAAGCGCTGCAAAACGTTCATCACCTTTGTAAAGTTCCAAACGTTTGTTGTACAAATCATAAAGCCCTTCAAATGATTTCCCCATACCAATTGGCCAGTTCATTGGATAGCTTGCGATACCAAGCACTTCTTCCAATTCTTCCAAAAGATCAAGTGGTTCACGACCATCACGGTCAAGTTTGTTAATGAAAGTGAAAACTGGAATATTGCGATGTTTTACAACTTCGAAAAGTTTTTTCGTTTGTGCTTCAATACCTTTGGCGGAGTCAACAACCATGACTGCTGCATCAACGGCCATAAGTGTACGGTAAGTATCTTCAGAGAAGTCCTCGTGCCCCGGTGTATCAAGGATATTAACACGTTTACCAGCGTAGTCAAATTGCATCACTGATGATGTTACAGAGATACCACGTTGTTTTTCGATATCCATCCAGTCAGATTTTGCGAAGTTCCCTGTTTTTTTACCTTTAACAGTACCAGCTTCACGAATTTCTCCACCAAAATAAAGTAATTGTTCTGTAATTGTCGTTTTACCAGCATCCGGGTGACTGATGATGGCAAATGTACGACGTTTTTTAATATCATCTTGAATTGTCATTTTATTTCCTTATCACTTTTAGTAAATTCTTAAATTACGATATCGCAGTTTTAATTAGTGGCTACATTGGTCCACTCCTTTTTTGCAATAGAAAAATAGAGTCATGGGACTCCATAACCCTATTATTATAACGAAAATTAGCCGCTATTTCAATATTTCCCCTCTAACTTATCACCAGAAACTGCAAAATAATTCAGCAATAAGATAGTGCAGATTTCAACACTTGCTCCATAATGTTCCATAGTACCAATAAAGAATGTCAACAAGAAAAGCAAGGTATGGAAAAGCGTGAACTTTTTACCTTTTAATAGAACCAATAAGAAGGTTGGATACATGCAGAAAAGAATAATCCCCTGACGCAAAAGCGCATCAACATAGAAACTATCATCATACATTGGAACACCGTTAATCTCTGTAAATGTTGGAATATTTCTTGGCATCCAATTGAGACCAAATTGCTCCAGATACTCATGACCGATGCCAATTCTTCCAGTAAATAGATGATTCAATGTAACAAAAATGGGATTATCTGGTGTAAAATATCTCGACAAAGCAAGCCCAAGTGCAAACATTCCTATAACAAATGGCATAATAACATATCCTGAAACTTTAATTTTCGATAAAATTGGTTTCAAGAAATAACACAAGATAATACCAAGTGCAATAAAAAATGATGTTCTTGAATCCGTCACTGAAAAAACAAGCAAAGCTGCTAACAACATGATTATCCCACCAACAAAACGATAAGGCTTTCTAAGCAGTGAAAAATCATAAATTAGAGTAATGAAAAACATTCCAAGTGAGTTTGGATGCATAAAGCCATAAGAGTGCCTTACAATTTCTGTATGTGATCTTATTCCAGAGACATCATGAATAAGATGTCCATTGTAAGCCAATAAAACCATCATAGCCACGACTAACTTGAAATAAAAGAGTGCAGTGATTAAATTATCATCATCTTTATCAACACTGACCGACAATAAAAAGAAGACAATCATGCTTAAATCATCTATTGCTGTATCAAGATAGCCTGATGGGGGGCGAGAGAATCATAAATGCGAGAGCAAAAATTCCAGCTAAAATTTTCTCAAGTAAAAATCCTGTTCGACGGAAGTTCCATAAATAAATAGCAAATCCACCCATAATTGATAGGCTAGACATAAACAGGAAGACCTGTTGTGGAAATGGATAACGTTTTAAAAACCACGCTAAAAATAAAATACAACATTCAAGGAAATACAACGCTCGGTAGATAATAACTGAGGCTTTATTTCCCTCCTTAACACTTTTCTCTACCATCTCCACATCACTAGTTTTCCAAAGCTTCTACAACTTTAGCGAGATGCATTGAATTACTTCCTTTCAGTAAGATTTGGTCAGCAGGTTGTAAAACAGTTTTAACCGTTTTTAGCATGTCTTCAAATTGATCTTCATCAGCTGTTTTCTTAAAGTAATAGACTTTACCTAGTGGGAACATTTGACTAGCAAGTTGTGCCAGTTCAGCAATGTCTTCACCATAGAAAATAAGAGTGTCTAAGGTTTCAGGTGACAAACTCATAATCATGCGCCTGTGAAGTTCGACAGATTGCTCACCTAATTCTTTCATATCAGCAAGCACAGCGATTTTTTTACCACCTTCATTAGCAGGAATTTTAGAGAATGTTTCTAAAATCAAACGCATTGCTGTTGGGTTAGCATTGTAGACATCTGACAGGATATCTGCACCATTAGCCGCTTTTTTCCATTCTGTGCGGTTACGTGTTAATTCGATGTTTTCTAAGGCTTCAACAATATCATCATCTGAAATCGCCAATAACTTACCAACATAAGCTGCTACCATGGCATTTGTAGCATTGTATTTTCCTGGAACAGGAAGTGTAATTGGACGGTCAATTACATTGGTTGTAAAAGTAAGCGAATCTTTGCTTTCTTGCAAATCTTTGACAAAAATCTCAGCACCATCTCCGAAACGAATCACCATTTGACTTTCTGGTAAGTAAGGATCAACAATTGAGTCAGCTGGTGCAATCAAAATACCATCTGAGTCCATACCATCAACGATTTGAAGTTTACCTTTAGCAATTTTCTCACGGCTGCCAAAGAATTCCAAGTGCGCTTCACCAATCAAAGTTACAACACCAATGTGTGGTTTAGCCAATTCAGACAAGAGATGAATATCACCCATGTGGTCTTGTCCCATTTCAAGGACAATTTTTTCTGTATCATCTGGCATGTGAAGTGCTGTATAAGGTAAACCAATTTCATTATTGTAATTACCTTGTGTTTTGTATGTTTTATATTCTGTTGAAAGTACAGCAGCAATCATGTCCTTGGTTGTTGTTTTACCATTTGAACCTGTGACTGCAATCACATCAACACGTTGTTTTTCAAGATAATAACTTGCTAGGGCTTGGAAAGCTTCTAAACAATCGTCAACTAAAATATAAGGATGACCTTCAACGTCACGCTCTGAAAAAGTGGCAACAGCACCATTTTCAAAAGCTGTTTCAATAAAGTCATGTCCATTACACGCACCCTTTAGAGGTAAGAACAAATCGCCTTTTTCAATCTTGCGACTGTCAAATTCAATTTGTCGCAGGGGAACGTCATCAAACTCCGAAATCGTATTCTTAGCGCCAACAACTTTGGCAACTTCATATAAAGTTAATTTCATTTTGAATCCTTTTTAATTATTTAAAAATATAGTGTGTTAACGCTTTTTATTATACCACATTTTGCAAACCATGCAGGAATTTTTATGATACAATTGTAATTGCAAAGCTTGTTTTGCACAGAGTAGATGATTCGCGTCAAGTGTGTGTGAATGGGATGTCGTCACACAACGAAGCAATTTGCGCGGTGAATCATTGCATCCGCTGTTATTTTTTAACAGCTCTAGTTTTCAAATGTAAAAAGGAGCAAAAAATGAAAAACATTTTTCAAACACCCAAAATCACATCAAGGCGCCTCGTGACCCTAGCTATGCTAATTGCACTGGCTTTCATTGTTGGAAAGTTTTCTATTCCAGTCATTCCAGAACAGTTGGTCATAAGCTTTACTTTTATTGTTAATGCCATTATCGGAATGGTTGCTGGTCCTATTTGGGGATTTATTAGTTTTGCCATTCTTGATGTCGTTGATAATCTCTTAAGCGGTCAAGGAAACTTCATCATCTGGTGGACTTTGATGGAAGCTGTTCAAGGATTTTTTTATGGACTTTTCTTCTATGGAAAAGAGCTCAAATGGTCAAATAAAAAAGATTGGCTTCACGTCACTCTGGCAGTACTTGTTACCATGCTGATTAGCACTTTTATCTTCACACCACTACTTGTTCAGATTTATTTTCACGTTCCATTTTGGGCACAATACGTCGCTGGACGTTGGTTAAAAATCTTTGAAATTCCAATTCGTATTATCGTCATCATGCTTGTTGTTCCAAGGTTGCAGCGCATCCCTGAACTACGCAAGCTTGCTAATTTATAAATCAAAAACCTCAGAGAGTTATCCCATCTCTGAGGTATTTTTTGCAGCAAAAAAGCACCCAACGGTGCTTTTCATTTTTAAATCAAATGGCTTTCGCGTTTTTCAAACATCTCTTTTGCCAACTCAACCAATTTTTCAATCAAATCTGGGTAAGCAAGTCCCATGTTTTCCCAAAGACGTGGGTACATTGACCATTGTGTGAAACCAGGCATTGTGTTCAATTCGTTAAGGTAAACATGACAATCTTCTGTCAAGAAGAAATCACAACGTGACAAACCGCAGCCACCGATAGCACGAAAAGCTGTTGTTGCATAGCCACGCATTTCTTCCATAATGTCGCTATCAATGTGAGCTGGAATATCCATGGTAATTTTGTTATCGATGTATTTAGCATCGTAATCGTAGAAAGCAACGTCCTTAACAACTTCACCAGGGAGCGTTGTTTTCACGTCAGCATTTCCCAAAATACCAACTTCGATTTCTCGAGCGTTAACACCAGTTTCGATAAGAATACGGCTATCATATTTAAGAGCAAAGTCAATAGCTGAGCGAAGTGCTGCTTCATCTTCAGCTTTTGAGATACCTACTGAAGAACCCATGTTAGCTGGTTTAACAAAGACAGGGTATGTCAATTTGTCATTTACTTCTGCTACGACTACATCAAGATCAGAACCTTCAACATAAGTCACGTAAGGAACAAGTGGAACTCCTGCAGATTCAAGGACATGTTTTGTTGAAATTTTGTCCATTGCAACACTTGATGACAAAATGTTAGTTCCAACGTAAGGCATTTTAAGAACTTCTAAGAAACCTTGGACAGAACCATCTTCACCCATTGGTCCATGAAGAACAGGGAAAACAACTGCTCCTTCTTCATAAATATCACTTGGTTTAATTTTTTGACTTTCAACAACAGTGGCGTTAGTCATCAATTTTTCATCGTCAGCAGGTTTGCTAAAGAATTCTTGTGTTTTAATAAAATCACCAGATTTTGTGATGAAGTAAGTTTTCACAAAGAATTTATCATAATTAATCGCACGCATGACGCTTTCAGCTGATAAAACAGATACTTCACGTTCCGCAGAACGTCCACCATAAAGTAAAACAAGCGTTTCTTTTGCCATAAACTTTAACTACCTGAACAGAAAACATACCAAGCTTGACCAACGCTCAATACATTTCTCATCAAACCGAGCAACTCCACCAAATAAGCTAAAACTCGGTTCCAGTTCAATTCCTTTTCTATTACAATTTCCTACTTATGATACCACAAATAAAGCCACCTTTCAAATCACCTTAAGTATTTTGATGATAGAAAATTTGACAAACAAAAAAGCAGCAAATCGCTGCTTTCTAAACCTTAATTATTGACCAATATATACTCTGAATCATCAATATCCAGTAATAGTCTTTTTCTCAAAATAAACCGCCATCCATCTATTGAACCAATCATTTGGATCTGTTTTCACATTGGACGTTAATTGATAAGCATTATAATCTGTTTTAGGAGTACTTAACAAGGGCAGCATTACATCACTATTTTGGGGCGCATCATATAATATACTATACTGATTGGATACTTCCTTAAATGATTTTGTTAAATCATTATTCACACTCAAGTAACTTTGAACAAATAGAATCATCAAAAGTAGTGAAATAACAAATACAGATTTCCTAATTCTCTGATTTAAGATATTTATTAAGCTAAATAAAACAATTCCAATAAATAATACCGCACCAAAAAATGTTCTTTTTGGGGTTTCTGGAGATAAGACTAATGCAAAAGTCGATGCAAAATGCCCAATAACTAATATACTTAATAAGCTGACAGTTTCTATAGACAGCTGTACTTTTTTAATAACTAATATAATAAGTAAAATAATTATTAAAATATAAATTAACCAATAATTCTGAATTAAGCTATCTAAAATTAGTCTAAAATTATTTTTTAAGACATCAAAATTCAATGCCATCCCACCACGTTTCTGTGACCCCGGAGATTTTATCATCAATAAGAATCCTAATCCACCAGTAAATAAGCTTCCTAATCCAAATATTGTTCCTTTACTTTTATAAGGATAGTGAATAATCAAGTACAGAAATGCCATTAATAAAAGTGCCGGCGATGAATTTTCATTGCACGCTCCAGCCAAAAATCCCAAAATCATAATTCCAATTCCTTTTAAATTGGAAATTTCTCTATTAGCTATTGATATAATACATTTAAAATAAGTGAGATAAATAACACTAGTCCATAAATAATTTCCTGAACCAGAGACCCATAGAACAGATTTCCCTATTTCTGGAAGATAAAACCATAAAAATATAAATAACAATAGGTAGGAAACTGGAGTGATTTTAACAACTTCTTTTACTTTACTGATAGAAAGTAAGAGAAACATCAGTGTTAAATAAGCCAATGTATTAAAAACATCAAAGTATACTTTTTTAAATTGTAAAAAGAATTGCACTATTGAATGCGCTACAAAACGACCATTCCACAATTGCCAATGATTGATTTGAGATTTCACAATTGAAAACAACCCGTTAATACGCTTAGGATGAGCGGTTGGCAAATACCCCTGATAAACAAAATGATAAGTATAATCATCCGATGTAAATAATGTCAGACGATTTAAGTGGAAAATTAGTAATGCAAAAATAGCACTAAGCCCTAAAAACCAAAAATATCAATTTCTTTTAGAATTCAACTTTGACTGACTATCACCATTATTCAAAATCACTAGCACAATACCTTTCTAATAAAAGCTTCTCACGTTTTTTTATTATAGCATACTTATCCAAGATTGAAATCAGCTACAAACAAAAAAGCAGCAAATCACTGCTTTCTTAGTTTACAATTCTGTCCGATTTTCAATGGCGCGAAGTAGGGTCACTTCATCGGCATATTCGATATCTGAACCTACCGCTAATCCACGCGCCAAGCGTGTTACTTTGATTCCTGCAGGTTTTAGGACACGTGAGATATACATAGATGTTGCTTCACCATCTGCGGTGGCGTTGGTTGCAATAATAACCTCACTAACCTCACTATCCATCAAACGTGTAATCAATGACTTCAAATTAATATCATCAGGACCGACACCATTCATCGGTGAAATAAGTCCGTGTAAGACATGATAAAGTCCGTGATATTCTTGGATTTTTTCCATGGCAGAAACATCTTTTGAATCCTCAACCACCAAAATCACTGAACGATCACGTGTCTGATCATTACAAATTTGGCAAGGATCTTCATCAGTCAAATTCCCGCACACTGAACAATAAGTTAATTCACGTTTTGCAGCTAACAAGTTTTTAGCAAATTCATTCACGTCTTCGTCAGACATGCCAATCGTGTAAAAGGCCAAACGAGTCGCCGTTTTAATCCCGATTCCGGGTAACTTTGTAAAACTATCAATTAGCTTTGCAATTGGTGTTGGATAAAGCATTGTTTCTCCTTTCTTCTGATAAAGTCACGAGCCGACCTTTGCCGACTCGAACTTCTTTTTTATTTATTAGCGTATGTTGACATGTACAAGTTAATAATGTCGCGCGCAATTAGTTGGTTAGGGTGATTCTCATCACTTGTTAAGTGAGGAATAATAACCGCAACCGCAATTTTAGAATCATTATTTTTTGAGTAATCATAAGCAAGAACACTCAAGTTAACTGTTGTCACTGCATTACCATTAGCGTCAATAGCATAAGTTTCGGCAGTACCTGTTTTACCAGCGATAGTGACATTTCCACGCATGTGAGTACCAGTAGCATAACCACTTGTACTATTTACCACTTGATAGAAACCTTGTTGAAGAATAGTCATTTCATCGCTTGAAATATTAACTTTGTTTAAAACATTAGTATCAATCATTTTAGACAAGTTGCCAAGTCCTGTTGTGCCATCATTATCATAGACACTATCGACAATGTGTGGCGCAACACGGTTACCACCATTTGCGACTGTTGCAGCATACTGAGCAAGTTGCATTGGTGTGTAAGAATCGTACTGACCGAAGGCTTCTGTTAAGACATTACCAGGGCTGTAATCTTCTGAGAGGTAACCAGTCGTTGTTTCTGGCAAATCCATTCCAGTGCTTGTTCCTAAACCATATTCGGCATAGGTAGCACGAAGTTCTTCCATAGCTTCTTTTGTTCCAGTTGTGGCAAGTGCCATTCCAGAATAATATTCTTGCCCCATCATTTTAAGAGCTACTTGAACCATGTAAGTATTTGAAGAGTACTCAAGGGCTTGAACTGCTGTGATATTCGTTGCCCCACTACCTGTGAACCATGATTTAATGGCTGGAGAGCCAGCAAGATTGATTGACTGGTCAGCAATAACTTGGTTACCAGAAATCGCATTATTTTCCCAACCTGAACTGATAGTTGCAGCTTTGACAACTGACCCTGGAACAAAGAGGTCATTAATTGTTCCAAGAGCGTCTAGAGTTGTTGTTGACGAACCAGTTTCATGTGACAAACCTGCCATAGCTAAAATAGCACCTGTCTTCGGATTCAAAGCTACCGCATAAGCCCCTTCAGAATAAGTGGCAAAACCAGCAGCGATTGAGGCTCCGTAATACTGATTCAAAATATTTTCAACACCTAATTGGAAATCAGAGTTGACAGTCAATTTCAAGTTTTTACCTGCTTTACCTTCTCTAGTAACATCATCTGAGACAACGTTACCATTTTTATCGGTAGTGATTTCACGAACTGTGTGTGTTCCTTGCAAATCATCTTCATAAGCTTTTTCAAGATAAGATGTTCCGACACGGTCATTCATCGAATAACCTTTAGCTAGATATTCTTCTGCTTCTTCAGCTGGCAAACCTGATTGTTTTGAAGAAACTGTACCAATAAGGGTTGATAGAGAACCTGTTGATGTTTGACGATCCCAGTCAGTCGCAATAGAAATTCCTGATAATTTTGAACGATTAGCTGTGATATAAGCAATTTGATCGTCTGTCAAATCACCAGTCGTCAAATTAACAGTGCTAAATGTTGAGGCAGCATTCATCTGACTGAAAATGTACACCAACTTCAATTCGTCTTCTGAATAATTAATCTCATCATCCGTTACAGCCTTAACAGCATTGGCATAAACTTTTGATTCGGTTAAGTTATTACCGTAATTATCATATTTTTGATTATTCGGAAGACTCTTGACGACCTTAGCATAAGTGTCTGAATCAGCTAAATAATAATCTTTTTTCTGGCGTGTTGTAACATTTGTTTCCGTGAAATCAACCAAAGTTGATAAGGTTCTTGCCAAGTTTTTCATTTCCTCAGCAGTGATGGTATTACTACGTGTGAAAGCAACGACTTGTTTAACATTATTTGATACTAATAGATTGCCTGCAGCATCAAAAATTTGACCACGAGGACTTGAGGACGTTACCTTGTAGGTAGTTGATGAATTTAACTTATCATCATAAAAAGATTTATTTAAAATTTGCATCTGTGCCAATCTCAAAATAATAATTGAAAATAAGACGACGATAACTGCAAAAATCAAATAGATACGTTTTGTAATACTGGTTGTTTTTTTTGCAATGTTGATTTTGCTCAATCTCTTCTTAACTGACATTCTTTCCTCACAATTAAAAGCTTCGTTTTATATTTTATCACAATTTACTTAAAAGAGAGTGACACAAAATATAAAACTTTTCACTTTTTTACATCCCCACTTTTCAAGAAAAAAAGTGCACCAAAAAAGGAGTGATTTAACACTCCTTTCACTCTATTTAGCATCAACTGAAAAATCAACGCCGACTTTATCACTTAAGAATTTCCAAAGGAAATACGCAATGTAAAAATCAATTGTTCCATGAACAAGAGAACCTAAACCAATCAAGCCTACTAAAGACCAAATATAAGCTGCTCCTGTATGAGCTCCAGCTGTTAGCGCAAGAACAACGATAAATTCTGCTAAGCCGTGTAAAAGGTTTAAGAAAATCGCTAATCCCAATGTCAAAACTGGCTTTTCAAGCAAGGTTGGGTGTTTTTTAATCATGACGGCACCAACGACTGCAAACAACAAATGTGATACAGCTCGCAAAACGATGACAATTGGAAAACCAGCTAACAAGAATCCAAGACTTGTTCCTAAAGCAACTAGAACAGCCACTTGTGGTGAAATGAACATAGCCATAAAGACAGGTACATGACTAGCTAGTGTAAATGAAGCTGGACCAATGACAACCTTAACCGGCATAACCATAGGAATTAAAATCCCAAAGGCAACTAAAATAGCTGTAAAAGCAAGAGACTTAGTTTGATGACGTCTCATATGACAACTCCTTTTATATATGATAATACCTGAATGATCCCCAATTATCACTCAGGTATGACGATAGCTTTAATCAATTAACTAACAAGCAATACACACGTTTTTTTGAAAGTAGCTAACTGACCTTGCCTATTATAAAGAAAAAAAGAACAGGTGTCAAGACACCTGAAGCTGTTTTAATTTGATTTCAAAAGCAAGCCTTTATCAGACAAGTCAGATTTGATTTCTTCAAATTCATCTTTGGAATGACATGACAAGGTATGTGTATGAATACCATCCGTTAAAGATGAAAGGAGAGTGGCATTTGAATGTTCAACCTTCTCCATAAAGTTATCAATATCTTCCTGACTTTTGATATTAAGAGGTGCTGTCAGCATCCCATAAATTGGATGTTCAACTTCCACATCAACCATAATGCCACCTTTTGAGATGACACTCTCCAATTCTTCTTTAGTATGCTCTGGACCGTGTTGACAAGCAATTTTCCCGATAAACTGGTGTGAGTAAAGTGCCTGAGATAAGACATAACCTCGTGGCGTAGAAATGACATCATGATTAGCTGCTCTCAACAAAGCCACATCTCCTACAATAATTTGGCGACTCACACCAAGTTGACCTGCTAAAACACTTGCTGAAATGGGAACTTGCGTCTGATTCAAAATATCAATAATTTTTTGACGGCGTTCTGCTGCTTTCATAAAAGCCCCCTTTACAAAATATAATACTTATTACTAATCATACCACAAATTAAGCGAAAACAGAATTTCTCCGAACTCTTAACAAAAATCTAAACAAATTCAAAAAAAGCACCCTAGGAGTGAGCCTAGAATGCTTTCATATCAAGGTTTTTAAGCCTTATAATCTTATATCAGATTATTTACCCAAGTTCTCTTCTTATTATATAGTACTATAAAATATACCATATTTTAAATACACTTTCCCTCTATGTACCTCTAAAAATATTTATTTGAAATAAACAGGGGAAACATAAAGGGTAACAAATTTATGAGTTCAGCAGGCAAGAAAAAAGCACCTTAACGGGTGCTTTTTGAGTTCTATATTGTTAAGCATGGATTTTCTTGTCGGCGATAGCGTCCGTTAATGTTTGCGAAAAATTCAAGCCTAAATCACGTCCTAAAGTATCCGCCCAACGTGGGATAGTCAATGTTTTTTTAACAGGTTCTTGACTGCCTAAATACTCAGCAACGTCAACCATTACCATAGAAATAAAAGACTTACTAGGGTCATAAACCAACTCTATATCCTTATCATCACGGAAAGGGTTATTATCAACTAAAGAAAGTGTATTAATTGGTGATGGAACAGGGATATCACGTCCATTCTCAATATAATCAGCTAGGGTGATACCTAACCATTCACTAGCCATTGCCATAGCTTCCGCCATATCCTCTCCCTGTGTTGCTGAATACTCAAAATCCGGAAAAGTAACAAAGTATGGGGCGCTAGCTCCGTCAGTATCATCATAATAAAATAAAGCTGGATAAGTGACAAGCATATCAATACCTCCAAAAACAAAGACAAGCGGGAGACTGCCTTTTATAACAGCCCTGCTTGCTTTTTAATACCCCTTTCGGTGTATTTATTAATTTCACCATGGGGAACGGTTATAGGTCGTTCGCCTGCTTTTTCAAGTTTAACGTGCGACCCCTTACCACCTTTGGTCTTTGTCCAACCATTGGCAACAAGTAACTTAACCATTTCTTTTTGTGTCATAGGCATAGCGCTTTTACCTCCTGACAATGTCATTATACCATACGTGTAACACGTATTCAAGTATAAAGTATTTACACTTTTCTTGTGTCTTCCGCTCAAATTTGAGCAAAAGAATGGGCGTACCTGAAAGTACACCCGTAAGCATTTTACTTTACGACAAAAGTGTCGAAAAAGAATGGGCGTACCTTTAGGTACACCCATGAATACTTTCTCCCAAAATTGGGAAAAAGTAAACACAAGGGTAGTTACAACTACGCTTGTTTATGTTAAAATAAGGGTATGTAAAAGGGCTTTCGCCCTCTTTACCAATTATTTAGCGATTATCGTTTCCGTGTCGGGTATTTTGGAGCGATTCTCGATTTTTCTTTTGGCTTTTACTCATTTTTGAGTAACAGTACACTTACAAAGTAGCGTCCATTTTGGGGCGTTACTTTTTTTGCTTCACAAAATTGTTAAGCAAAGTTAAAATGCCATTACTTACAACCGTACTTAAGAGTACGCTTGTAGGGTGTAGCTATAACTACACCCCCAAAATAAAAAAAGCTATTACTCAAAAATGAGCAATAGCCAACCTGCTCAAATTTGAGCGGGTTTAAATCTGTAATATCGGGTGTAAAACCTTCCACACCCACTTAAATTTTATTGATAATACTATTTTTTGCGATACTTAAAGAAGTTCGCCCAAAACGGACACTCTTTTTTAAAAATCTCTACTTCTTCATCGGTCATATTGTGAGGATAATCAGCAAATAAGTGATATACCTTCTTTTTATCAAAACTAAATGGGTGAGTACCTACTTGCTCATTGTCATCTACCCACCAAATTTTATCCTCTGGGTTCTTTTTATAAAATTCATACTTCATAATAGCTTCTACCTTTCTCCAATTATATAAAATTATTGTTTTGAATACAAAATATAACAATTAGAAGCCTTTTAACCAAAGACTATCACCTTTTTCAACGTACTTCCGAAAACGTCTGTAATGCTTTGAATAAGTGTTTATCCTCATGTATTTAGGACGTTCAGGAAAGCCGTCAAACATGTACCCACCACGTTTAGGGGTGAAATACGGGTCTATTTTTCTTGCTTCTTTTAAGGCTAGCTCCCAATAATACTGACAATCCGTTTTACTACGGTTTAACGTCTGTTTATGGATACCTTGGCACATTCTACAATAATACGCTATTTCTCGCTTATAAAGTACTCTACAACGTTTCTGACACCTTGGGCAAAGGAAAAAATAGCGGTATCCCCCTTTTGTTCCTGCTATCTTATCAAGTTCTAAGCGCTGACTTTCAAACTCTATAAATAGCGCTTCTAAGTTTATGTCAAGCCTCTCACCGTCTAATCTTGCTACTGCTTTGGTTAATCCTTTTAGCTTCATAGGCTTTGTAATAGCTTCTATCGCCAATCTCTTAACCTTAGTCACCTTTAATCCCCCTTATATACGTAAAAACCCAATTAATTTGCTTAAATACATATCTTTGATTTAATCCGCTTATTATGTTATACTACCCCTATAGAAGTGGTCTAACGCCCCTTGAAACAGATTTTCTGCGGTAGGCGGTGGGTCACTTCTATGTTTTTTTGATATTAAAGTCGTAAAATGGTAAAATAAAGTCATAAAAATTAATCATTTTCGACACATTAAGCGTGTTATTTTTTATCTTCTGGTTAAAAAAGGTGTCCCATTTTTGGGGCACCCTTTTTGTTATCTAGAAAACACCAATAATTCACCGCCTCGATAAGCCTCGGCAAACTCAATCACACCACGTTCCAACATTCGATAAAACGCACTTTCTGAATAGCCCAACTCTGTATAAATAATATAATCTTTTTTTACCTGCCACTTACAGTACTTTTCAATTAGAATTTGCCTTACAGTTGGGTCAATAATACGATTGATAGCTTTCATAATTGCTTCTACTTCATTCCAAGCCGACACCCGTCTAATTACTAGCGCTTCTGTTTGACTGCTACCACTGTTATAATTTCTAACTGTTTTAGGTTCTAGCGTATAAGTAGCTGTAATTTTTGGGGTGTACTCTTCTCCAGCTATACGAGAATAACGGCGATATTGTTTTAAAACTTTATAAGCATTGTCCTTAGTGCTTTGTTTATCGATTTCTTCTAGAAAATCCACGGTGGTGGCTCCTTTTTTGTTTAACAATTATTGTAAGCTGCTAAAGCTTCTTCTAAAAAGGTGTTATGCATATCTGTAGAGATTTTATCACCCATAAAATCAAGTTCAGAAGTTCTTACATAGTCTAAGTCTGTGATATATCGGATAGCTTCTTTAGCTTGTTCTTCCCATTCGGTAAGAAATTCAATTTTTAATTTTGGAAACGGGAACGCTCGAAGGTCTGCTTGATAAATTTGTTTTAGCTTTTTAAGCGCAAGAGGATTGTTTTCGTACTTTCGTAAATAACAAACGAGGTCTTCTTCCGAAAAATCAAGTTCTTCTAATAAAGTAAATTCAGCTAAATCATCAGCAGTTATCTTTGTGATGACTCCAAGCTTCTCTTTTTCATCTTCTACCGTTTTTTCCAACGCTTCAAGCAGTTCTTTTTGTTTCCAAGCGTCTGTACTTTCACTTTGTAAACGTCTTTCATCAATTGTTTCTTTAGCTAATACTGCCCCTGCATAGCCCCTGTCTATATCTTTTTGTAATCTTTTTACAAGCTCAGCGTACGATCTCTTTCGCTCATCTTTTGCTTTTGCATATTCCGCAATTGCTTCGTTAATTTTTTTCATTCTTCTTACTCCTTTTCTGTTTTAAAATTAAAAAGAGGACAACTCAAAAAGCTATTACAAGCTTAATGAATTGCCCTCTGTTGTTCAGATAGACGCTATTTTTTAGTTGTCGTAACGGTTAGGTGTGTAAACTTTCCGTCTTGATAACTCAATTTAATTGTACCAAAATCTGGTGTTTTCTCTGTTGCTATTATACCATTTTTTGAATATAAAATATACCCTTGTTTTACTGATGTCATTAAATTATTATTTGTTTCCATGACTGCCCTTTCTATGTTTTCTCATTAGCTTTGCATATTCTACTCTTTTTCGTTTTCTAAGCTCTTTAGGATAGTACTTTAACTCATTATCATCAAGCATACCATGCAAGTTATTCAAGCAATTCCAAACACCAAAACATAAAATTTCAAATTGTTCTCGTTCTCCCTCTGATAGCTTACTCTTATAACCTTCTATCATCTCTAAAATTGCTTTTTCTTCTTCAATCCAATTTTGTAGTTCTTCTACTGTTAATGGTCTGATTTCGTTGTGTGATTTTACATTATTCATGCTTATTCTCCTTGTATTACTCTAGGTATTAATAATCTATTGTTAACTAAATCCTTGAAAATATAGTATTCTTTAGTATTTTTGATAAATTTGTTACCCTTTTTGTTACAAAATACCTCAAAAAAGCCTTATTTTTTGCTTTCCAAAAATGGAACACCTTACCTTTTTATAACCTAATGCACTAAAACAGTGCTTCAGCTTGTCCACCCTTTTCAAATGCTATTAGTTTCCTTTCAAACTTCGGATACTGTAACGCTTATCTTTGATACCAAACGCTTTAAAAGTGTTACCCTCTAAGCCTTTCAAGATACGGCTTGCATTGCGTTCATTGTAAACTTCCTTTAACTCCGAGCCGCTTAGATTAGTATTTATAATCGTGTTTTCTCGGTTATTCAGAATATCAAATAAGAAATCCTGCTCCCAATCGCTTTTAGGGTTTAGTGTTGCATTCTTCGCCCCAAGGTCATCAAGAATAAGGTAGTCAGCTTCAGTCAATAGCTTAACCGCTTCTGCTTCTGTTAATTTGGCACCTCTGCCATAATTCCACCCCTCTTTGATTTCCTTAATGATTTCTGTAAGGCTGATAAACAACACGCTCTTAGGCTCATTCTTAGCCCTGTATCCCTCGTTTATCGCTTTGGCAATAGAAATACTTAGGTGACTCTTTCCAATGCCTGTACCGCCCGTTATAAGCGTATTTCCTACCATGCCATTTAGATATTTGTCCGCCTGCTTTTTAGCAAAGACTAAAAGTTGACGTTCTTCTGGTGTATTTGCTATAAAAGTGTCAAAGGTAGCCGTTTTAAGCTCTTTAGGGATTGTACTATCACGCTCCAAGACGTTGTAAGTATTTGCGTACAATTCTTTATTTTTGAGCTTTTCAAGTTCGCTTTGGCTCTTTTGAGCTATTCCCTCTTTGGCACATTCGGGACAAAAAGGGACGGGCTTTCTTGGTTTGGCTTCGCCTGCTATTACAAGAACCTTATCAAGCTGTTGTAAGTGTACGTTATGGACGGGACAAACCTCTTCAAGCTTTACAACGTCTTTTAAGTTCTCAAATGGGTTCTTTTTCATGTTTTAACCTCACTTTCTAAAATGGTAAATCGTCTGGGATAGTGCTTTCTATATCACTTTTAGCAGGTTGTTGCTTAGACTCATGGAACTTCCTATCCTCTTCTTCAGCTTGTACAAGCGTTGTAATGCCGTTTTGTCTCCAATTTCTTAGAATAGAATTTACATAACCAAAAGAACGCTTAGCATTGTTAGAAGCTTTATCAATAGCACACTTCAATAACCCTGGTTCAAAGTTATCTAGTTTGATATAGTCCGCTAGTTGTTCAGCTTGATTAGGGGATAAGACACCAATTTCTTGTTGGTAGTAAGAATAAATTTCAGAAAAATCAGCAGAAGCATTATTCTTATTCTGATTCTTACTCTTACTCTTATTCTTACTCTTATGTTCTATCTCTTTCTCTATATCTATCTCTGGTGGTCGTTTGTCGGACATTTGTCCAGACATTTGTCCGATTAGTTTATTTTGAGCTCTTTCAGCTCTCTTCCTGTCGCCTTCTGTGCTTGATTTACCAACAAAATTTTGAATATTAGACATGTAGATAGCTCCATTGTCTAAAAACTCAATTAATTTTAACTGCTGAAAAATTTGGATAGCTTTTTCGATTGTTCCAATCTGGTGACGTGTAATCGTCGCAAGCATTTGTGTGTTGTACGGAATCAAATTATTAAACATTAGCAAGCCATCATTTTTTAAGCTTCTGAGATAAAGTTTTAGTAGAATGTTGCTATAAAGATAACCGTCTGGCATGCTTTCCAAAATAATAGCTTCATCACTTTCAAAAAAATTCTCTTTTAGTTTTAAGTAGTAATATTTCTTATTATCTGCCAATTATTTCTCCTTTCTAGCGTACAGTTAAGAAATTAATCACGTCTGACACTCTAAAATATTGCTTCTTGCTACTCTCAAAGGGTGGTTGATAGACTTTTAATCCCAACTTAACCCAATTTGTAAGAGTTGCTCCTGTTATATCTAGTTCTTCTTTCAGCTCTTTAGAACTTATTAAGCCCGTCTGTTTCTGTAGCCGTTTTTCTAGCTCTAACTTCTTATCAGTTACTACGTCTATACGGTCTAACAAACCTTGCTCAAACTCGGGTGAAAATGTTCCCATATTACACCCCCTCTAGAAGCTCTTTAATAAGCTCTGTATAGATAGCTGGGTCAGCGTTCACCAAAATAGTAAGACGCTTTTGTTCATCTTGAAGTTGATTATAAAAAGCCTTTGTACCGTCCATTAGTTCCGCTTTATTAGCAGGGATAAAACATCCTCGGTTACTACCACTTCTTACCCCCACAATAGGAACACCGTATTTTGTAATTAGTCGGCTAATAATCTTCTGTACAAGTCTTTTATCAAGCCCCGAGATACTAGCGATTTCAGCGCCTGTTATAGCGTTCTCTACCCCTGTTTTGATAAGGCTTAGTACACGCTTATCATTTTTAGATAAATTTTGTACCGTCATAGTTTAACCTCTCTTTTTACCATATTTTCTATTTGCTTCAGTCTTACGTTTTTGTCGTTCGTCCTCAATTCGTGTACGTTCCTGTAAAACTCCATTAATTTGTTCTAATAGTCGTTGTTGAAATTCTTTTGTAAATGTAGTCATCTTTTTTATTCCTTTCTTTAGTTATAATATCGTCCTTGTGATTGAATATAAGCCCCGTAACGCTCTTTTACATGATTGTCTGGTATTTCTTCATTTTCTTGTTTAACGTCCTCTACGGGCTTAATATGGAGCAATAAAAGCAATGCTATAATCAATACCACCATAAGCACCAATTGAGCCCAGATTGGTAAATTGATTTCTTGGTATATCATTTTTGACCCTTTCTAGCTCTTTCCTGCTTAATACCAGCGATTTTTCCCATAAGAAATAGCTTTTTATAAACTTCACCTAAACTATTTTCGTTTTGAACATAGCTTAGAATAGTACTGCCATAATAGTTTAAATCGCATTCTTCTTGTTTGGTTAAATCATTGTTATGATAATCACTTTGCAAATATTCATCATAGAAATTCCCTTGAAAACCAAGTTCTTCAATTCGTTTTAGTTCCATGCTATTTCCTTTCTTCTTTGATTTTTTCTTGTTGCCCTTTAATGCTTTTTACTATACATACCAATTATTTTGTAGTTTTAAGAGTTCCCGCTCTCCGTATGGACACAATAGCCCGAATTTGTTATAATTCAAGCATAAAAAACTTTGCTAAAACCCTTTTAATAATAGCTTGCCTGCTTTATTAATTTTGTTTTAGTTTTATTTCCTAAAAGGCTTAGTGGTCGCCAAACTTCATAAGCCTTTTTTTGTTGCTTTCACGTATCTTTTTAGGTACATGTTTTTTAGTAGTCTTCTACTAGCCAATTCATGACACTTTCATAAATACGTTTTGGGGCGTCATAATTACCAGCTTCAATCAGTCTTAATGTTCGTGGTGTTACATTTAATTTTTTAGCTGTAGCGCCTTTAGTTAAATCTAAACGCCCACGTTTAGAGCGTACTTTCTCAGCATGTTCAACTGTAATAAGCATATTTTCTCCTTTCTAAAGGTGTCTAACAAAACAGACATTTTTGTCTGCTTCCAAAAAGAATTATAGCACATTTTTGTCTGTTTGCAAGTAAAAAATAAAAAAAACAGTCTTTTTTGTCTGTTTTTTGCTTCTCTATGATATAATTTTGTCAGAAGGTATAATATATGAATAGATTAAAAGAAATCAGAAAAAAAAGCGGAGCTTCTCAAAAAGACTTAGCTTATTTATTAAACGTTAGTGAAAAAACAATTTCACGTTGGGAAAATAACGAAACCCAAATTAAACCGGACAAAGCTCAACAATTAGCAATATACTTTAATGTTCCAGTAGAATATCTCTTAGGCTATGTAGATATTTCAAAAGAATGGCTTGATATATTTCAACAAATAGGCTTTCCTCAAAAAATAATGTCACCGCTAGAATTAGAAGCTCTTCAAAAAGGGTTAGAAATAGATATCCCACAAAATACTTTAAGTGATGATGATATTAAAAAATTACCACCCGAGGAAAGAAAAAAATACATTAGTGATTATATAGACGACTTAAGTGACGCTTTATCCAACTTAGCAGACTTTGCCTCTACAACGGCAAGCCTATCCGCTGACCAAATCAGTAAGATAAGCGATACTTTAATACAAGCATTAGCCAAATTAAATAATATAAAAAATAAAAACAAAGACTAACCCAAACAATCACCTATACAAAATCAAAAATAAGCTGTTTTTTCGATTTTCATACAGTAAACTTCTATGATTTTTAATTCATTTTTCAAGAAAATCTATAATAAGGAGATTGTAGTATTTTGTAGTACTCATATGCTCACAAATACAACCACAACAACAGTTATAAGTTCTTAGGACTTGAAAAAACCTGATATATTTCAGCTATAGAAATGCTAAAAATTACTAAATTCGATTATATATAGCTTTCATACTCACATTTTCCAATATTTTTCTGGTATGGAGTACCGTTTTGTTACGTCATATACTAGGATTTTCCACTATTTCTAACCTGCTATCCCAACATTCTTACATGTAAAACCTAGAACCTTTTTAATAATAGCTTGCCTGCTGATGGAAAGGTTTATACATGAATATCAAAGAAGTTAAAAAGAAAAACGGAACTATTGTCTATCGTGCTAACGTTTACCTTGGAACAGATAGACTAACAGGAAAAAAAGCACGTAAAAACATTACTGCTTCTACCAAAAAGGCTGTTAAAACCAAAGCCCGTGAGGCAGTTAATGAATTTATCAATAACGGTTATACAACTAAAGTCAAAGCTACAGTAAAAACATACAAGGAACTTGCTTCGCTTTGGTGGGATAGCTACAAAAATACAGTTAAACCAAATACCCAACAAGCGATGAAAGGACTGTTAAAGGTTCATATATTGCCCGTATTCGGTGATTATAAGCTTGATAAGCTAACAACGCCTATTATTCAGCAACAAGTAAACAAATGGGCTGACAAGGCAAATAAAGGCGTAAAAGGAGCATACGCAAACTATAACTTACTTCACAATGTAAATAGCCGTATACTTAAGTATGGGGTTGCTATGCAACTAATACAGCACAATCCCGCTACTGACGTTATTGTTCCCCGTAAAAAACAAAAAGAACAAAGTAAAATTAAGTTCTTAGATAGACAAGAATTAAAACAATTCTTAGGCTACCTAGATACTTTAGACCAATCAATTTACGAAAATCTATTTGACTTTGTTTTATATACGTTCTTACTTGCTACTGGGGTGCGTATCAGCGAGGCTTTAGCCCTTGAATGGTCTAATATTGACTTAGAAAAGGGTATAGTCAGCATTAATAAGACACTTAACCGATATCAAGAAGTAAATCCCCCTAAATCTAAGGCGGGTTATAGGGATATCTCAATTGATAAGGCAACTATACTCATGCTTAAACAATATAAAAACCGACAACAAGTTAAAGCGTGGGAACTTGGTCGGTCTGAAACGGTTGTATTCTCTGTTTTTACAGAAAAATATGCTTATGCTTGCAATCTAAGAAGAAGACTAGATAAGCACTTTAAAAACGCTGGTGTAACTAATGTATCTTTCCATGGTTTACGCCATACACACGCTACTATCATGCTTTACGCTGGTATTCAGCCAAAAGACTTACAACACCGTCTAGGTCATAGTGATATCTCAATGACACTTAATACATATGTTCACGCAACTAAAGAAGGAGCTCAAAAATCAGCTTCAATATTTGAAAATGCTATTAATAGTTTATAAGGGTATGACACTTTAGGGTCACCCTTTTACTATACAAAAAAATTGCAAAGGGTAACAAAAAGGGTAACAAAATCAAAAAAAGCACCCTAGGGGACAGCCTAGAATGCTTTCATATCAAGGGTTTACACCCTCTTAGTCAGTAAACTGATTATTTACCCAAGAAGTATTCGTCAGTAACGTTCAATTTTTCGTCAAATTCGAATACAAGTGGTGGGAAGTTAGGGATTTCAACATCCATAATTTCGTCATCTGACAATTGTTTGATGTGTTTTACAAGAGCGCGGATTGAGTTACCGTGAGCACCTACAAAGACGTTCTTACCATCTTTAAGAGCTGGAGCGATTTTATCTTCCCAGAATGGAAGGGCACGTTCCAAAGTAACTTTCAAGTTTTCTGCATCTGGAACAACTTTGTCATCAAGGTTAGCGTAACGACGATCAGTGTGTGCTGAGTATTGATCGTCTTTAGCCATAGCTGGTGGCAATACATCGTATGAACGACGCCAGATGTGAACTTGTTCGTCACCCCATTTTTCAGCAGCTTCAGCTTTGTTTTGACCAGTCAAACCACCGTAGTGACGTTCGTTCAAGCGCCATGATTTTTCAACTGGAACCCAAAGTTGGTCAGAAGCTTCAAGAGCAAGGTTAGTTGTTTTGATAGCACGTTTAAGAACTGAAGTGAAAGCAACATCGAATTCGATTCCTGCTTCTTTGATCAATTTACCTGCTTCAGTAGCTTGTTTAGTACCTTCTTCTGTAAGGTCAACATCAGCCCAACCAGTGAAAAGGTTAGCTTTGTTCCATTCAGATTGCCCGTGACGTGCAAACACTAATTTTACCATTAGATAAAGTCTCCTTTAAAATAGTCCAAAGGCTATAAATACACAGCAAAAAATAGATCTTAACCCTTATCATTAAACTATTTTTGGCTCAGCATTTTAACCAATTATTATTACGACAAAAGTCGTTTACTCTTACTATTCTACCCAAAAAGCTCTAAAAAAGCTAGTATAATTGCTAATTTTCTGTAAAAGAGTCTGCCTTTACCAACCGTTTACTCTCATTTTTTTCAAAATAAAAAAATGGAATGACCAGCAATCGATTCTTAAAAAGAGTGATTCAATTGCGGTCACACCACCCCACTTTCTAACGAAAATGGTAGCTTTCTATATGATTAAGGCTATTATAGTTCAAAAAATTTTCTATGTCAATTTCATTGTTCGCATGGCATTTAAGGTCGCAAGTACTGTCACACCAACGTCGGCAAAGATAGCTAGCCACATATTAGCTAAGCCTAGACTAGCGAGTATCAAGACTAAAACTTTGATACCGATTGAGATAATAATATTTTCTCTAGCGATAGTGATTGTCTGGCGTGCAATCTTGATAGCCTGCGCAATTTTTGACAAATGGTCATTCATAACCACGACATCTGCTGCTTCAATGGCTACGTCACTACCAAGTCCGCCCATGGCGATACCGACATCAGCTCTAGCTAGTACAGGAGCATCATTAATGCCATCACCAACAAATCCAACTATGGCACGAGGAGATTTTTTCGCCAAATAGCCTTCCAGTTCACTGACCTTATCGGCTGGCAATAGCTCCGCTTTGTAATCTGTCATAGACAAGTCACTAGCAATTTTTTTAGCAACTTCGTGGCGGTCTCCCGTTAACATGACAAGATTTTTCACACCAGCTTTTCTAAGTTGCTCTAGAGCTTCTTTGGTGTCAGATTTAACACAATCTGAAATAACGATATGTCCAGCATAAGCACCATCAATAGCCACATGAACAATCGTTCCGACTTTATGGCAAGATTTCCATTTAACTCCTAAGTTATCCATAAAGTTAGTATTTCCGACAACCACATCATGTCCATTTACCTTAGCACTGATACCGTAACCAGACTTTTCAGTCACATCTGTAATCGAACAATCATCTGCTTCTTTTTCATAAGCTTCACGAAGTGATTGAGCAATTGGGTGACTTGAAAAACGTTCTACGTGACTAGCTAAGTGTAGTAGTTGCTCTTTCTTAATATTATCTGAATGAAGCGTTGTTACCTCAAAAACACCTTCTGTCAAAGTCCCTGTTTTATCAAAAAGCAACGTTTCAAGCGACGCTAAACTTTCAAGATAATTTGACCCTTTAATGAGAACACCAGCTTTTGAGCTTGCTCCCAAACCGCCAAAAAAGCTAAGCGGAATAGAAATGACCAAAGCACATGGACAAGAAATAACAAGGAAAGTAAGCGCACGGCTCAACCACTCTGGAAAATCCCCTACAAAATCACCTGAAAATACTGGTGGTAAGAAAGCTAAAATCAAAGCAGCAATAACTACCGTTGGCGTGTAAACTTCTGCAAACTTAGTCATAAAACGTTCGCTCTTTGATTTATTAGCTGTTGAATTTTCAAGCAAATCTAAAATCTTACTCAAAGTAGAATCTTCAACACGATGCAAAACTTTAACACGAATAACACCTGTCATGTTAATCATCCCTGAGAGAACTTGGTCTCCAACCTGAACACTTTGCGGTAAACTTTCTCCTGTCAAAGCTGCTGTGTCAACCGAAGACTCACCAGAAACCAAGATACCATCAATCGCAACCTTCTCCCCAGGTTGAATCACAATCACCTGACCTTCTTGTAAGTTTTTCGGATCCACATCAACTGTTTGAACCCCTTCTTCCAAATGAACAAGGTCAGGTCGCAAATCTAGCAGTTCTGAAATTGATTTTTCACTACTGCCTTCAGCAATATGCTCAAAAAATTCACCAACTTGGTAGAAAATCATTACAAATACAGCTTCGGAAAATTCAGCCTCGCCAGTCATAAAACTAAGAGCAAATGCTCCAAGTGTCGCTAGTGACATCAAAAATTGTTCACTAAAGACTTTCCCTTGACTTATTTTTACCAAAGCTTTTTTCAAAACATCATAACCAGCTATTAAAAATGGAATGGCATATAAAAAAGCTTGAGCTACTAAGCCTAGATGGTTCAAGCGAACCACAAGGAACACGACAAGAAAAACTAGCGCTGCTAGCAAAATGCGAGCGAGCTTCTTTTTATGTTTATGTGACATGATTAATCCTCCTGATAATGCTCTACAACAGACTCCAAAACTTGGCTAATATGCTTATCAGCAAGAGAATAAATCTGATTTTTCCCTTCACGTCGAACAGAAACAATCTTGAGATTTTTTAGCATAGTCAACTGATGTGAAATCGCTGATGGCGTCATCTCTAGAATTTCTGCTAATTCACTAGATTTTAACTCTCCCTTACTTAAACAAGAAATAATTTGTAAGCGCGTCGTGTTTCCCAAAGCCTTAAAAAAGCTGGATACATCCATTAGAAAATCACCTTTTAGCAATTTTTGTGATTCATTAGTCTCAATCATCTTATTTATCTCCAATATCTTTTATAAAACAGTTGAACAATTACTCAAATGTTCTACTATAATCACTATATCACTTTCGCAAAAACTATGCAAGCATGAACTAACTTTGTTTAATTCGAGAGGTATTTTTCATTTTATAAGTCTATTAACAAGGGAAAAAACAAAAAAAGCATCCTAAAACAAGCAAAATATTTCTATTTTTTATAAAATTATCAAAAATGTTCGGAAAAAGACTTGCTTTCAGGTTACTGAAATAGTAAAATGTTTCTTGTAATATCAGAAAATTCACTATTGTGTGATAATAGATTTTTGGAGGACTTTATGGTTTCAACTGCAACTAAAATTGGAGCTTTCGATTTTGACAACTGCTTGATGAACGCTGCTGGCGTTTATTGTATGACTCGAGAAGAATTAGCTGAAATTGAAGCTTCTGCTGCAGGCTCTTTCGTCACAAAAACTGGGACATTGGCTGCGCGTCCAGGAAATCCCGAACCACGTTACGCTGATACAGCTCTTGGTTCAATCAATTCTATGGGACTGCCAAATAATGGTTTTCAATATTATCTTGACTACGTTACTGAACTCCAAAACACACCAAATAGTAAAAATCATTTCTTGTCACTTGTTGGTATGTCTGAAGAAGAAACACATACTATCTTAAAAACAGTTCAAGAGTCTGACTACCAAGGACTTGTAGAGCTAAACCTTTCTTGTCCAAATGTCCCAGGTAAGCCACAAATCGCTTATGATTTTAAAACAACTGAACAAATTTTAAAAGATATCTTCACATACTTCACAAAACCTCTTGGAGTTAAATTGCCTCCATATTTTGACATTGCGCACTTTGACCGTGCAGCAGCTATCTTCAATCAATTTCCACTAACTTTCGTTAACTGCATCAACTCAGTTGGAAATGGTTTGGTGGTTGACGATGAAACTGTTGTTATCAAACCTAAAAATGGTTTTGGTGGCATCGGTGGCGATTATGTAAAACCAACTGCTCTTGCCAATGTCCATGCCTTTTACAAACGCCTAAATCCTTCTATCCAAATCATCGGAACTGGTGGAGTCAAATCAGGTCGTGACACTTTTGAACACATCTTGTGTGGTGCAAGTATGGTTCAACTAGGAACAATCCTTCACCAAGAAGGCCCTGCTGCTTTTGCACGTATCACAAAAGAACTTAAAGCTATCATGGAAGAAAAAGGGTATGAAACCCTAGAAGACTTCCGTGGCAAATTGAAATATATCAACTAATAAAAAATAAAAAGAGCAAGGACATGTTGTCCTCACTCTTTTTAGGATTTGCCACCTCCTACAGTTGACATAGAAGCTCTTCTCATAAGAGAAAGAGTTCCTAAAAGATTAATTATTACGCATTAAGTTCAAAATTGGTTTTTTGATCAGTAGCAACAAAGCACCAATACCAAGACACACAAGTCCTAAGATACCGAAGAATGCTACTTCTGTGTCTTTAGTAAAGTATGGTGTAATCAAAGCATTCACTGCTTGTGAAGTTGAATCTGCCAAGAACCAAAGTGCAACCATTTGTGATTGGAATGCAAGTGGTGCAAGTCTAGTTGAAACAGATAGACCTACTGGAGAAACTAACAACTCACCAGCCATTTGAACAGCAAACATTACTACCAACCAGATAAAGCTTACACGGTTGTTGGTTCCGTACAACATGCCTGGTAAAGTCATGATCATGTATGACACACCAGTTAACAACAATCCTAATCCAAATTTTGTAACCGCTGATGGTTGACGTTCACCCATTTTGTTCCAAATCCAAACAAATAATGGAGTCAAGATAACGATGAACAATGGATTAAGCAATTGATACCATGAAGGGTCAATATAAATGTTAATACCAAAGATTGTTGGATGCAAGTTTGTACGAGTTTCACCCCAAACAGCAATAACTGTCGCACTTTGCTCTTCAACTAACCAGAAAACGATAGAAGACAAGAACAATGGAAGGTAAGCCAACAATTGCTTACGTTCTGTGCTTGAAACTTTTTTAGATGCGAACATCAAGATAAAGTAGATAAATGGGATGAAGATACCAGCCATTGATAGAATATTGATGACGTTATCAACGAATTTAGCTGGGCTTGCTTGATAAAGTAATGTTCCAGCAACAGCTAAGATAACAAAACCAATAACTGATTTGATTGCTAACCCTTTTTTCTCTGCTGTCGTTAATGGATTAGAAGGTTTATTTCCAATTTCTGGGAATTGCTTCATTCGTCCATACCAATAAACAAATAGAGCAAATACCATACCAATAGCGGCAAGAGAGAAACCTAAGTGATAGTTGATACTTTGTCCAACTGTTCCTACTACAATAGGAGCAAGTAATGAACCAATATTGATACCGATGACAAAGATATTGAAACCTGTGTCACGACGAGGATCGTCTGGTCCATACAAGTGACCAACCATATTTGAAATGTTTGGTTTTAACATCCCTGTTCCCAAGATAATCAAGAATAGTGAGATGAAAAGAGACGTCAAGCCAAACGGAAGAGCTAAAACAATGTGCCCTAGGGTAATAAGAATACCACCGATAAAGATTGTTTGAGATGCGCCAAGGACACGGTCTGCAAACCATCCACCAATAATACCTGAAAGGTATACAAGAGCTCCATAGATACTTACAATAGCCATTGCTTGTGGCTTAGGAAGTCCTAACCCTGCGTTAGCTGAAGTAACAGATGCGTACAAATAGTAAATTAAGATCGCACGCATTCCATAATACGAGAATCGTTCCCAAAGTTCTGTTTGGAATAAAGTAAACAAAGCCTTAGGCTGTCCAAAAAATGTTTTTTCTTTATTTTTTTCCATACAATCCATTATATAGATTTTTTTTAATTTGAGCAATAGAAATTTTATTTAAAATATTAAGTAAATTCTTGAAAATAGATATCATCACAGCAAATTCCTCTCAAAATCAATATCTTTTTCAAATGACTTACTCAAAAAAATAGCGCCATAAAGGCGCTATTTTTTGATTTTTAAAGAGATTTAGTCAAAATGACACAGCCTCGCTATTTATAAAATTGTAATAAATATACGCATTTCAATAATCTGGAAATAAATTTTTGAAAATGACTGCCAAAAATATGCCAACTTTAAGTGACTTAGTTTCCTTTGCAAGTTAGATTTCCTACTTTAGACAATTTTTAATTATTAATGCAAGTACTCACTGCTGACTTAGCCATAATCGGCTAAGAAATCAACTCTCACCCCAAGTTTCTTATTCTTTACCAATTATCCCAAAAATCACTGTCGTCTTCGTCTGGGCTTGTTTTATCGTCTTTTTCTGCTTGATCTTGAGTGATGATATTTCCGTTTTCATCAACTTTTGGTTTCATGGCAAGTCCCACCATAATCAACATCACTGCCTTAACAAGTGAAAAAGCACCTAAAAAAATAACAACTAACAAAAGTGTTTTATCCATGATTCAACTCTTTCTTTACATTTATCACACGTAAATTTACGATACTTCTATGTTCGATTATAACATAAAAGCACGGATTACTTTGATTTATTACTGTAAAACTTTTCCTCTTTATAAGAAAAAAAGAGCCTTACCAGGCTCAACAACAGTTGATATGACAAGGTTCTTTTCTATGTAATTATTTTACAGCGTCTTTAAGGTTTTCTACTATTATATAGAATCGAAATAGACATAAACCCTATAAAATACGGTTATATAAGACCCAAACAATAGCAGGATTAATTGATGGAACAACATAAGTTTAAAACTTATGTCCCAAAAATGCCCCCAAAAAGAAAAATAAGTCATTTGGGGCAAGTTTGTTTTGCCATTATAACCACAATTTATAAATAAGTCCATTATAACAGCACTAAAAAACACCCGAAAAAAATCGGGTGTAACTTGTAAGATAAAAAAAGTACCTCGAAAGAGGTACTTATAGTATAACATAATTTATTAGATAAGTTCAAGAGCGAGTTTTTCGAGTTCTGGTTCAAGTTCT
>OBDB01000098.1_pt1 | contig 40218 bp, 49 predicted proteins | sample 1518221 | NCBI WGS metagenome assembly OBDB01 (sample SAMN01760938, study PRJEB22395) | human gut metagenome | reverse complement strand
CGGCTGCGCTCGAAGTTGATTGTGTTCTGATACATAGTGTTGCTCCTGTGTATTGGTGTTAGGGACATTCATGAAGGCCACCAGATGATGACCTTGAGTATGTTCCTGTAGTGCTACCTAATTACCGGAGACCTTACGCAAACGCAAAGTCAGACTCTAAGATATCGCGCAGATTCAGGTCACCTTTGGTCGGGACCGCAGGCATTTTGTCCAGTTGATACTCATGCAGCTGGTCAGCGAACTGGTCGTAGAAGTCAGCGATTACATCGTTATCCTCGTAGGTCTTGACCATCGTCTCACGGACTGCCTTAAATAGCTTCCCGGCGTCTGCCGGAATGGTCCCGAAGGAGTCGTGAATGAGTGCGAAGGAGTCAATCCCGTAGACCTCGTTGGCGTGCACTACGGTCATGCGCAGGTGACTACCGTCCTGTGAGTGCACAAAGTTAGGAGCGATACCTGACTCCTGCTTATGTGCGTCAATCTCTTTGGCTTCCCCTTTGTTGTACGTCATGAACACGTTGGCCTGACCTAAGAACGTCAGCTTCAGGCGCGCTTGGTCTCGCTTGTGGTATTCCTGCCACACCGGGAAGCCGTCTGGTGTTACCCAGTGGATTGCGCAGCGCTTACGGAGCACCTCTTTGGTCTTCTTGTCCTTGACTTCGGCGGCCAGTAGCTTAGCGGCAGACTTCAACCAGTTCATAGCCTCGACAGCGGCCACTACGGTCACGGTCACAGCGTCCCAAATCAGCTTAGCCATGTAGCCAGCCGCTTGGTTAGGGTGGGTGAACATCAGGCCCTCGCCGTTGTCAATAGCTGGCTGAATGGTGTCCTCAAGAACTTGCTGGCGGAAGCCAAACTCCTTGGAACCATACGCCAACGTCATGACAGAACGCTTGGTTACCTTGCGGGTAACACCATATTGCAGCCACTGCGCAGCCAGTACGGACTCACCCAGCGTTACCTTCTCGCGGAACTCACCTGTCTCCTTGTCGGCAATCTGCTCGACCACCGTCTGAGACCCGTTGACAGCGTGCTGCTGGAGCACCTCGTTAACCTTGTCGGCAACAATCTTGTAGATATCCTGCACGGTATCAGAAGGCAGTAGGTTAACAGCACGGCCACCGATGGAATCGCGGAGCATTGCGCTGAAGTGTTGAATCCCGGAGCAAGACCCATCGAACGCCAGTGGTAACGAGCAGTTGTAATTCAGGCCATGGTGTTTAACTCCTGCGTACTCAAAGCAGAACGCTAGGAAGCAGAACGGCGAATCCTGCTGGGTCCACCAAGTGTTATTCAGCGGGTCGGCTGCGCTCGCCAGAATGTTACCCTCGTTCTCTTCAATGAACTTGATGCGCTCAGGGAAGGGAACCTTATCGACGCCCGCACAGTTTGCACCGTGAATCTTCAGCCAGTAGAACCCGTCGAGACCGATTGGCTTACCTTTGGCCAGCGTTAGCATACCCTTGGTCATGTCGTTACCCTGTGGGTTAAACATACTCACAGCGTACACACGCCCGCGCCAGTCCATATTGTATGGGAACCAGATGGCCTTGTGGTTAGCGAACTTGTTGGCCTGTGCTACCATGAACTCCATTGACAAACGGCGAGACTGGCGGGCCTTGTCCTTACGGTAGACCGCTGCTGCCTCCTTGCGCCATGCCTTACGTGCCACCTCGTTGGTATCGATATCGTCCGGGCGTGGTGGTAATTCTTCGCGCTCAATCGCCGGGACGTCACCCACCGGGCAATGCTTCCAGTTTACAATCTCGTTAACTACCGCCAGCACCTTCTTGTTCACCTTCCACGGTGTGTTTTGCGCTAGGTTGACCGCTTTGTACACCTCTGGCATGTGCACGTCTGCGTAGCGGCGCAGTGCCTTCTTGGAGTGGGTACGAACCAGTGCCAGCGGGCGACGACCGACTGACCAGTAGCCACCGCCTACGGTCTCCACCCAAGGTTTCGGAGGGACTACGCACGGCTGGTGCATCGGGCTGATACCTGCGAGTGCTCCCGCTCGTTTGCTCAGGAGTTCCACAAAGGCCGGAGCCAGCTGGACCATCTGCATACTGGTCACATCATCGGAGCCATCGGCCATCTTGTTCTTGGTCATTTCCACCAGACCAGTCCCCTCAATAAGTAGCTCCAGCAGCTTGGTCCCTACGTGCATCTGCTCGTCAGTTTTCCAGCTCGCCCAGTTGTCGCCGCCCAGCATCCCTTTGGATATCATATCGGCCTCGACTACCTGCATGAAAGCCTTCTTGTACACGTGGCCTACTCGCTTGTCCAGCTGGTCCGCTACGTTCTTCTTGAAGTATGCGGCTTCCTGCTCACGGATACGACCGAAGCGGGCCTCATCCTCAAGGGCCTTGCCTAACTGTGAGGACACCTGCTGGATTGTGGCCTTTGAGGCGTCTGTGAGCGTCCCTAAGACGACCTTGATGGTTAGCAGTGCGATTGCCTCACTGGACACTCCGCGCTTCTCTTTGAGCACCTCAGCGCCCATACTAAGGGCCAACTCAGAGGGAACACCGTGCTTAATCGGGTAGTACGCGCGAGGCTTCTTACCGCGTGCGCTTGCTTGCTCCTCCTTCCAGTCGTCAATGCGCTTGGTCAGCTGCGGGTGCAACGTTAGGACCAGCGGTTTAGCGGCCACGTTGTCAGCGAACTCGCCAGCTTTCACCTGACGTTCTAACATCTTCAGGAAACGCTGCTCACCCAGCTCGTACGCTTCGTGCTCAAGTGCCAGCTGTTCACGTGCCAGCTTGTCCCCATAGTGCTCGCTGAGGATATTATACGGGATAGCGGCTAGTTCAATCTCTGAGAAGTCATTACGTGCAATGTTTAATGCGTTCATTGTGTGCCTCTTTGTGAATAAAGTTTATCTATTGGTGCCTCGTATCGGAGACACCTAAGATACACCTTGTTAGCCCATGAGTCTACCCTGAAGGTAGTTGTCCACCGGAAGGCCCCTACCCTGCTGTATGGCGAGACCGTCGCAGGCCATCCATGCGTGTACTCGCTGCTCGATTTTCACTAGGTCATACTTTAGGGCCTCAGCGTTAATACGCTCGCGCTCCTTACGCCACCTAGCGTGCGCCTTACGGTGTGCTCGACGCTCCTTATTGGCCTTACGCCGTGCGATGCGCAGCTCTCCGTTCGGGTCACGCTTAGCCTTGTTGCGCTTGCAGCGTTCAATCATCTTGTCGTGCGCTATCTGCTCAATCTCAGCAATTAGCTCCTCAGGTTCCAGCGAGAAAGGCTCACGGTCCCGGTCCGCTGAGAATGACACCGGGTCGGTAATCACTGGCTTGTCATCCTTGGTGAACATGATGTTACCGCTGTGCATATCAAAGGACGCAATACCGTAGAAGAACTTGTTAATCAATTGGCACGTCTCGACGAAGGGTAATTCCTTCTCTGCACCGTCAACATCGCCCAGCTCTGCACCAGAGTTCTCCACAAAGTAGCTCGCAAGGTCTGCGTAGTGGTCGTGCTTATCGTTCTCGAAGCGTTGACAAGGCTCAAGCTCATCCAGTACCACCGTATAGCAGCCAGCGTGACGCGCTACGTGATAGACGTTAGGAATCCCTACCCGACCTTGGTGCATCCGGCAGAAAGCCACGTAGGCAGCCCCTGAGTCCTCTTTCTTAAAGCCCACCTTAATGACCCTACCCGGTAGCAGCTCGTGCTTAAACGCTGCGCTGAAGTGCCCATTGCCCAGTAGGTTAAACCCGGCGTCCTTGGCTTTAATCCTCAAGGTTTGCCAATAGTCCTGACGCTCAAGACCCCAATCGCTGTCCGTATCGTGACCATCGGACGTCTCGTAGTTCACAATGTCCGCGATGAGTGCTACCAGCAGCGGCTGGCGCTTGTCGAGTTCACAGATTGGTAGGTTACGGATGACGTCTAAGCGTTCTTGCATATCGGTGTAGTTCATTTGGTTGTTTCCTTATGGTGCTTGTGTTAGTGGTTTAGTTGGTTGCTACTCGTTTCCAGCCTATAGGTGACCGTATGTAGCCGTCTGGTATCCGCTGAGGGTGATACAACTCCGTGTATACTTGTTGCATTACCCATTTACGCTGCCTAGCTGGTAATCTTCCAGCCCTTGCCGCGAGTAACCTCTTTGTCCACTTCTCGCCGGACCCGTATGCCATCACCATCCGTGCAATCTTGAAGGCTTTCTTCAGGTTAGTGCGTTGCGACATAGAATATCCCCACCTTGTTTGCCTTAAAGCGGCCATTTGGTAGCCGTACAGTAAAGCGAGGCAAGAAGCCCCACTTCAGGTAACTGAATGATGCTTTGTGTACCTTAAGACCCTTGCGAAAATCCCGCACAAAGTACAGGACAATCAGGGCGTACACAAAGAGTATAAAGAGTGTTAACACAGGTTAGTAACCTCCTGTCAACGTGATGGTTAAACTACTTGCGTCCGCTTTGAACGTTAGGCCCCGCATTATGAGACCCGCAACGCAATCCAGTAGTGAATCGAGGTTAGGGCATTCGATTGTCATTATACATTACCTTACGTGTACGATAAGTTTGTGCCAGCTTGGCCATATAGTAGCCGTGCCATGCGTTCATGTCTTCAGGTGACTGGTTGACACACATCAGGGCCACCTTCATGGCCTTGCGAGTGCTCTTGAGGTCCTGCTGCGTGATTCCGTAGTGCTTCATTAGTCATTCCACCCAGCGCAAGTTGATTGATGTACGACGCATGATTGATAATCCTCCTGAGCTAGTACCACGTTGGCCCAGTGTTTTACCTGCTTACCGTATCGCACAGTGTAGGTACTCCCCATTTTACCGTGCGGGTACTCCCGTAGTGTTACAGTGTATTGCCCTGTTATTTTGGATATCGCTAGTAGCTTACTCATTACACCACCTCCCAGTATTGCCCGTTGATGACCGAGTAGCATTCGCCCTTAGGCTCATCCACTTGTTGCAGCGTACCACCTAAGGCCACCTCTTTCAAGCATGGATATACCATCGGATATTCGCCCTTGTCCTCGATAGACCATAGGGAGGCCGTGTGAGTCTGTGAGTTCACCACCAGTACAGCGTCTTGATGGTAGGTCTTACATGCCAGCCACGCCAGTTCAGCCGCTTGCTTGATGGTGCATTCCACCTTAAGCGTACGCTCTTGCGTTGCCTCAGGCATACCAGCCTCCTTAAAGCATCCCTGTACATGCTCATCACGAATGTTTCCGTACGCTCCCGGATAGGTCTTAATGGTGCGAATGAGGCCCTTGAGTACCTTCTCATTAACTTCGAGTGACTCGTACCCACGGTAAGCGGTAACGAATACAAATACTTTGTTGGCTGGTTCTTTCGTGTAAATCATGATGTATATCCTTCAGTTGGTTAGTGGTTATCATGGTGGCTACTCTCAGGGTGACAGGACGTACCTTGTCAGAGACCTGAATGTAACCACTAGTTAAACACTAAGTTATGAGTGATGTACATGTCAGCTAATCCATATTGTTAAAGAGCGGTACTGCTAGTTACTTCGTGAATCTGTGGTGCATCTTACTACTTGTTCATCGTTGAGTCAACCATTTTCGTATGTCCGGTTGATGACTACTTGAGACCCTTCAGCATCTATCTGGTAACTCGGAGTATGCCAGTAGTTGGTAGCGTTGTGTCTCTCAACTGGTAGCCATTAGACCATAGCCGTTACCTAATGTCAATACCCTAAGTTAAACTTTATGTAGACCTATAGTGATAGTGTTCTTTATGGTGATGGTCTCATAGTAATACTTTAAGTGTCTCCCTATAGTGATACCTAATTGGTTGGTGTATTGACAATGACTACCCAATAGTCTTATAGTGACGACTCACCGATACCTCTTGTCCCGCTCTCAGTGTCTCAGGGACTGCTAAACGAGATACTTAATGATGCTCTTAATGTGACCTACTAACAGTCACTGCTAAACGTTAGTCACACGGTGAACCTTAGATATATGGTCTCAGGTATTACCTCAGGTGGATACCTCTGGAGGTCCTAAGGTGTGACTTAAAGAGGCCCAACAGATAGGGACACATAGACACCAACATATAGTATCCCAATGCCCCACTCACCACAACATATAGTATCACCTAAGGATTCCCATCAGTCCCACCTAAGGTTAAACCGAAGGTTTAGGGGGTGGCCTATGGTTACTTTGGGTGAACTGGAGGGTACCGGGGGATAACCAAAAGTTTAAACTGTGAGATGTGCACTCAGAACTTTGTGTAAAATTCTTAAAGGTAACCTCAGGTAGTCCTCAGGTCAGTGCATAGACCCGTAGGTAGACCCAGTGAATCACCTAAGGTTAACTTTAAGTATTGACTATAGAGGGATGGAGTGGTGTATGCTGATAAGCATCACTACGGAATCCCTAGCGCGTCAGGAAGACCCTAATCGCTACAAGTGAGTAGAGAGCACACGAGAGTCTCCAGTCCACCGAGTTGTTGCTGAGTAACCAGTGAAGCCCCAAGGGCACCAGCAAGTACCAACAGAAACCGCCAAGTAGTCCTATGGCGCAGTAAGGTTAACAATAAGCGCATAGGTCCTCCTTGTGTTAGCTCTTAGTGTCTTATAGTTAGAGGGTGATATTATCATTACTACCCTCTCATAGAGGAGACCTGTAGTGCATAACTATATGAATGAAACTTTAAGTAGTCTTATAGTAAGTCTTTAGGGGTCTCTCCCTATAGTGCTACCTAATTCCAAGTGTCTGTTATGCCTGAAGTTTTCCTGAAGTGGCCTTCCGTGGCCTAATGAATCCTTATGCACAATCCCTGCATAATCACCATGCGATGAACATAGCGTCATCACCATCGTCTTCCCATCGGATGTCCACACCGTTGCTGCTGGTGGCCCGGAACTGGGAGATGTTACTCAGGGGCTTCTCCATGTGGTGCTCCAAGAACTCCTGAAGCACCTCAGCCTCTATCTTCACAGCGTCCTGCTGCATCGTAGAGCGTAGGAACTCGACACCCAATGCTAACGCATCAAGTCGGTCATCGTGTGCCACAGCGCCCTTCTCACGGCTCATACGGGTCATCTGGTAGAACAGGCTGTACTTCAGAGCGTGCTTACCGTCTGCGTCACGTGCCGTCTGGTAGTCCTGTCGGATAACCTCGTCACGGATTACCAAGCGGTGACTTGCCAGTACAGGCTCAAGAGTATCGCAGATGCGGACCTCTTTCATACCACGAGCACGAATCTCTTCTAGTTGCGCCGGGTGGTGCTTCAGGAGCACAGGCTGGAACACGTTACCGAACATACCGTCACCGAAGTTACTCTCGAAGACCACAGTCTGTACCTGCCACTGTTTGGCCTTCTTAGCGAGGAACTCAAGGGACTTCTCTTCATAACCACGAGTACCACCAGCGTCCATCAGGTAGATGTAACCGTTGAGGGTGTACAGTACGCACCAGCCAGTCTCATCCTTACCACGACCGCTGGGGTCAATGACCAGAATCTTACCCTGATACGCACCAGTGTTACTGGAGGCTGTATGGAAGGAGTAAATCTCGTCACCCTTCATGCCCACGTTAGGAAGCTCCTCATTGCGGTTCTGACGGTTCGGCAGCCATTGGTAGTGCATTGGGGCCTTGTCCATCTGTAGACCACACACGATAGCGTCACGGAGGCGTAGCGGGTACTTCTCGGCGTCACTGAGGTTCGGGTTGAGCATGAACTGAAGCGTATAGCCAGCCTTGCCGTATTCCACCTCACGTTCCTGAAGGTCCATAGAGTCGAATCGAACCGGGTCGGTAGGTTGGCTACTTAGACCCTCTTTGTCCTCATCGTACTCACTACGGAGCATCGGGGCCAGACGGTCGCCATAGTACAGGTCTTCCTCTTTGGAGCGAGGATACTGTGCTGGCCAGATGATGGTGGAGTACCCACGGTTGTCCTCAAGTTCCTTGTAGAGCGTCATCTCGGTCTGAGGGGTGCCCAGATAGATAACACGGCTAGTCGGCAGCGGTTTCAACAGTGCAGCGAACTCCTGAACCAACGTCCAGAGTTTCTCACGGGCACCCTGTGTTGCAGAGTTACCCGGAATCTCCACGTCATCCGCAATGATGATATCGGCACGGCTACCAGTAAGCTGACCCGTAATACCCACAGACTTAACCGACGGGCTGTGGTCTGGCTTGGCAGGGCCTACATCAAAGCTAATCACGGAGTCACGCTGACCGGGGCGAGGCTTAAGCTCACTCAGGAAAGGCAACAAGTCGATGATATTCTTGATGAAGATGGAGTTAGCGTCCGCACGTTCCTTTGAGGCTGAGACAATCAGTATCTTTAACTGAGGGTCTCTCCACAGGGTCCACACAACGAACGCACATGTGATGAATGACTTCCCGATACCACGGAAAGCCTGAAGGATAAACTTCTTGTTCTTTGGGTTCGCCAGACACTTGGCCATGTCGATTTGACACTTGGTTGGTTCCGGCAGGTTCAGGGCCTTCCAGAGCACGAAGAGAAAGGCGACAAAGTCACCCTTCAGTTGCGCAATGATTAAGGCGTTCTTGGCTTGCTGAGAGTTACTCAATGTTCACCTCCTTTCCGCTGTAGCTTACGAATAGTGTCCTGTAGGGCCTTCTCTTTGAGGTCGGCCTTCTGGGTTATTGCGATAAGACTTCGAGCAGTTGCTTCGTGTAGTTCGACGGAACCATCAACGAGGCATCGACCGTCTGGTCCTGCGGTGACACTGGTAGGTTTGACTTTGACGCGCAGCCGCTTATTGTCGCTACGCAAATCAGCAATAATCCTATCAGTGCTGCCCTCCAGCCCCTCAAGGTCTGCTTGGTACTTAGCCGATACTGCGTCAATCGCTTTCTGAGTTTCAGCTCTAGCCGTTTGCTTCTTAACGTACTCATTCTGTACTTCCTCCTTCCATTTGGCGTCCGTAGACTGTGACCCCAAGTGCCACCCGAAGGCAAACACCATGATAGCCACAAGATACGGGACGATTCTCTTTGTGAACTCCAGCATAATGCCTCCCGTTGTTTCTCAGATTTCACGTAGGAACGCCTAGCGTAGTGCAATGACATCCATAAAGGCACTACATGTAGTAGTACCTTGAGTATATCACTGTAGGGTGAACTTATCGTCGTCTGTAAGACCATCGGCACCCACCTTGGAGTTATAAGCCTCCAGACCCTCAGCCAGTCCGCCCAAGATGTTAACGTCAGGGGTCAGCTTAGAGATTTGGAACTTATGTCGCTCCAGTAGTTTACCAATGGCGTTGTACAGCTGAGGGGTTCGCTTCTCTGGATTCTTCAGGTCCATGAGCATCTGCTGAGCCATCTCAGTGTCTAACATTTCGAGGAACTTAATCAGGTCCATATGTTACTCCTTATTAGCTTTCTTCCAGTCAATGATTTTATCGACTACCTTGGCACCAATCTGAACCACTGTGTAGGCGATTGCCGCGACGTAGAACCACTCGTTGAGTGAGAGGCCCCAGAAGAGCCTCGCTACGCCATCAGCCCCAGCGACCCCCGCAATGGGAGCCGCCTTGATAACTTCGTTATTGAAGTCTAGGGATAACATATCTCCTCCTTAGTCGTGTAGCGTGATAGAGATTCCAATCATAACCGTAGGAAGGTTATTACCCAATACACCCGACTTAACCTTAAGCACCACTTTGGTTGGCGTACTAGAGTCTCGGTCATAGAACACGACGATAGGGAACGAGGCGTTCGTCGGTGTGGTAATCGTGTAGCTGAACCCTTGAGGTCGCCGACTGAAGTACCCACGAGGTACAATCTCCAAGGTGACCTCTTGAGAGTCCGATGGGGGGGTTACAGTCTCGTAGTGGGCCGCAGTGTTACCACGATTCAGGTCACCCGCCTCGTCCAAGACTGGAGTGGTCACGTTGCTGAATCTGTACTTGGCGATAGAGTTCTGCCCACAGCCAGCACCCACAGAGATGCCCTCGTTAGCGTTGGAACCCTTAACACCCTCAATCTCATTACGCTGAGAGTTATTAACCAGACGGACGATGTTCGTCAAGTTCTCGTACTGAGTCCCTTCGGTGCGCCCTGATATGTTCCCTACGAAGGAATCTGAAGTGTTATTGATGACAACAACCTGCCGGGTAATCCCAGTGGTACCATTAACGTTATAAGAGACAGCCGTTACCGCATTGACGTTGCAGTAGGAGCAGTCACGAAGGTGCACCGTAAGAACAGCTGAGGATACCGAGTGGTCATCCAGTATGGCCATGACGTTAGATACAAATGAGTATCTACACTTAGACAGGAAGATTCCACCCTGACTAACGTTGGGGTGGAATTGGTCTACGACGAATTGATAACCACCAACCTGCCCAAGTTTACCAATCACGTAGTCAGCTACCGGGGACACCACAACGCCCCACTTACAGTTAACCGCCTGAGAATCCGTAAGGTAGACACCCTCTGTGTACTCAGGGCAAAGGTAGGCATACTCTAAGCTAACCGCCCGCAGTCCGCGAATGATTGTCTCCACAGGTTTCCCGTCACCACGCTGGCAGATGCCAACCCCACGGAACCCATAAGGTGTCGCTGTGGAGCTTGACCCTATGACGTGAATGTTGTCCAAGGTAATCCAACCTGTTGACACCAAGTCGATACCTATGCCGAAAGATACCCCATCAGTACGGGCAGTAGACCCTCGGATGCTCAGGTTGGTAAGGGACCCACGGCTGACGTTGCGGTTCGCTATCTGGTCACCGGACAGCTGAGGCCGAAGGTCAACCCGAATGGCGATGTTATCTGCCTGATAGGGACGCTCAGTTACGATACTAAGGTTATCCACTCGCACGGAATCGGTAGGGTTGTTCAGAACGAACTGAAGGACACCCTTCGAGGTGGAGCTTGCGGGCTGCTTCAGGATTGAGCTATTGCCTCTACCGATTATTTGAATTGACGGAGGGACGTTCAGCAGGTTAGGAACTTCCCAAGTACCAGCAGGAACCACGATGGTGCCTCCAGTAATCTGAAGGCGGGCAACCGCAGTGGCCAAGCTAACAGTACTCGAAAGGGATACCACAGGGTCCAGCTGGTCGAATGCCTCTTGGATAGTGCGCCCATCCTTGAGCACACCAATGGTTGAGCCTTTCGGCTGATTCAGTTTGTCTAACATGCGGTTCTCCTTAGTAGATTTTGACGAAGCCTGTGGTAGTACCATCAGAGTTCCTGAAGCCAGTCCCAACGTTTAGTTTATCAGTACCGAGTCGCTCAGTTATTGTACCAATAGGGTATGCAACGTGAGTGGGTACTCCCCAGCTTCCAACGTTTGTTGCACGCACCTGTCGCGTAATGTAGGCACGGTCACCTGTCGCCGAGAACGATTTAGTTGACACGTTGTACAGCTCCACCGCTGCTCTTGACACCAGCGAGATGTTTGCGATGTAGCCGCCCTTCCACACACAGCGTGACTGGAAGGCACCAGCAAGGGTGCCCAAATGTACACAGTCAGTGAACGTAACAGGCGTATTGGTCTCACCTAGAGTTGACTTGGCAGTGTATCCCTCAGGTGCTCGTGTAGAGCCAATGGTCAAGGTCTCCGGGAATGTACAGGATGTGAAATTAATGTTGCCTCGAATTGTGTTCGGGAACGACAAATCATCAATAGCCATTGAGTCAATCTGAACATCCTTAGCGTTATAACCAAAGGACACTTGACCAGCTGTTCCACCCTTCACAGTTATGGAGTTATTTGGTACTAGGGATTCGATAATGCGTGGAGATACAATCGTGTGGCCCGTGGCTGTGCCACTGAAGGTCCACTTACGGACGACCATTCCGTTCCATGTAGTATTGCGCCCACTGTTGCTCGATAGCCCACTTCCTGACAACCCCGCTGCGTTGATGACACAGTAATCAGCATCAATTCGAGAACTAGCCATACCAACCGTGGGTCTTCCGTCAGGGGCGTTTCCAGAGATGGCATCATGGATTAGCTGGTTAACCACGCTGTTTCCCAAGGAAAACATTAGGGTTGTGTACTTCGTGCCATCAGCGTTGGTGGAACCATCGTCTGTCGTGAGAACCGCTGTACGTTCGGCATGAATTGTGTTGAACACGGAACGGATTGCGCTGATTCTAAGGCACTTATGGTAAGCTCTTTCAGACTGGATACGACCGATATGGATGCAGTTTGAAGTATCCCCGCCACCACGTACATCAATCTGGTAGTTTGACTCATTACCACATAACTCAGCTGATAACGATTGGAACACTGAGTCCCACACAGCCTCAAGAACAATCGCTGAGCCGTTTAAACCAGATACACGAACGACGTTAGAGGCGAACCCCGAACCCTTAAAGTACACACCATTAAGTGCCCCTGCTCGATTTAGACCGGAGACAACCAGTGTTCCTATCACCTGAACATGTGAGGAGCGACCTTGGCGGAAAGTTACATCAGGGTTACCGAAAGTGACTGCGTACTTATTGGAGAACTTACTGGTGAATGTCGTAGGGTCTACGCGCAGCACTCCTGTTGCGTCTGCGATGACGGTCCCAATGTCCGTCAAGTCTATTGTCTCCGTGATTGTCCACGGTCCGCTCCGCAAATCCAGAGGTGCCTTACGGACAAGCGCGGCTGCGATGGCCAACTTAATGGCGGCAGTTGCGTCTGTATTTGGAACACCACCGAACTCCTTAGGTGACACTGCGCTCCTAACAGTCTGAAGGTCTGCTGTCAGGCCGTCAAGTACAACCTGAACGTTTCTCCCATCCGAGGTACCAATGCTGGAAGCCCCAGTAGGGTTAGCAAGAAGGTCCTCAACGGGTACAGACGATTCAGTTGTCAGGGCCACAAGGAAGTCTCCTGCCACTAAAGGTTTGACCAGTGTGATGCGCTGGGTAGCAGTATCAAATGAGAAGTGATACCCGACCTCTTGGCGCAACCCGTTGACCTCTATGTACGGAACAGCGAGTACGCGAGTGGGCTTATCAATCAGGATTGACGTTTCTCCACCGTTAGCCGACCCTTGGTTATATACCCAGCTTACCCCACGAACAAGGGCCGTATCATCCGCGAACTTCTCGATGTAGTCGTAGGTTTCCTGTTGCACCTTCTTCACGTCCGAAAGGATACCACCAGCGTCACCTACCGCTGTATCTAGCTGGTCCTTATTGACTGCGTCGGAGCCAACCTCGCCGGGAGCCAGTCTGACAATCTTTCGGTTCCTCGCGTCTAGGTTCCCAGCGTCATCCTCCGGCATAGCCATGAGTGCGCTATCACGAGCCTCTTCTGCAATGTGGGAAGACTGTAACTGGGACACGTTAAGGTCATTTGCCCGGAGCACGGAGCCATCACTGAAGTCCACAACACGCTCAGACGCTGAGGTAAAACGCCGTATTTCCACACGGTCGAACCCGGCAGTGTCCACGAGAATCTTAACTCGGGTCTTGGACACGTAGCGGTACTCAGTGATGTTACTCAGCAGTCTGCGGTTATCATTCACTACCAGAGACACACGGACAAACTTGCGGGACAGGTAGTCGAACGGGATGTCGAACTCAGTGGACCCTGTGGGGTACTGGATGACTGTTTTAATTTCTTGGTCCATCGTGACCTCCTTAAGTTGAATTAGAAGGGAAACCAAGCGGTCTCCCTATAGTGCTACCTAATTAGTTGGGTTTAGGCTGCTGTTTGATGGTTACTCCGTTAGCCTCGTAGATTTTCATGATGAGCTGTTGAGTCAGCGGGTCGTTCGGTACAAGCTCCTTAGTGGAGTTCATCAGGCCAGTCATGTAGTCACGCTCAGTAGGCTTATTGGGTGCTGTAGCAACACCGTAGGCGTTCTTAGCGGTCGCAATAACGTTCCCTACGTAACCTAGTGCTGGAACCTGAGACCCTAAGTTACCCGCGAGGTCGCTGGACTCAGAGCGCCCCTTGGCCGCACCGTCTTTCTTCTGGAACTGTTCGTCCTTCGGTAAGATGGTAGAGCGAAGCATGTTGGCATCTTGGAACCCAGCGGCACCTGCAATCATCGACACGATGGACAGCGGGGCACCAGTGTGGGAACTTCGAGTCAACGCTGCGTAGCCAAGCATGGTCGGGTTCAGGGCTTTCTTCAGGTAGTCCTTACGCTGAGACTCTTGGAGGCCGTAAGCCTTCACATGGGCCTGCATCGCAAAGTAAGTCCCGGCGATACCCAGAGACAGGATGTGGGTCAACGCCATGTCGATAGCGCGGTTGTTCTTGTAGCCCTCATAGAAGGACCGAATGAACTTGGCGTTGAGTGACTTGATGGTGAAGTTCTTGAACTGCATGGCCATCTTGACACCAGCACCATACGCCTTGGAATCCTGCTGGGATACCTTGTGAGGGCGCAGCATGGTCTCATCAGCAACCTTATCAGCAAGACGCCACAGGTCCATCGCTCTCGGGTCTTGACTGAACGCCTTCTTGTCCTTGATGGTGAACTGGCCGTTGGCGTCACGAGTCGCATGATCAACAAAGAGTTGCTTGATGCCCTTCCACTGCTCTGGACTGATAGAGGCAGCTTTGAGGAAGTTCTCCTTACCGAACTTGGAACCCTTACCGCCGAGGGCAGCACCAGCCACATCCCCAAGCACACCCTGACGGGCAGTGTCCAGAATGTAGTTTGCCGTACCGTTCAGCATCTTGGTCCAAGGAGAACGAGCCGACAGCTCCTGAGTACCGAACTTAATGGTACCAATGACTGACGCCATGGCCCCACTGGTATCTGAAGCCTCACGGATTCGCTGTACGATGTCCTCACGACCCGGACGGATTAACTGGTCGAGCTCCTTACCGAATAGCGCCCCATGGAGTTCGCGGAGTTCACTACCGGAAACCGGAGAGGTTCTGGTGGCGAGGTCACGCAACGTTGGGATACCATGCAGCATCGCCTTAACGTTACCCTTAGCCAACATCCCAGCAATCTCTGTGAGGTTCTGCGGACCCATGTAGAAGTTCTTAGCGAAGAACGCTAGGTCATTCAGGGAGCGCATAGCCGTCTCAAAGGCTGTATCGTTGTTACGGCGAGCACGACCAGTGAGAATCTTGACGGTGTCCTTCAGCGCTTCCACTTCACCCTTCAGTTGTCCCTTACGCTCGGCCCGCTTGTCTAACGCCATGATTTCGTCCTTGAGCTGCTTAGTGGTCTTCCCACTACCACCCATGATGGAGATATCACCGTTAACTCGGCGGTCGTACGCGGGGATAATCCGTGCCATGTCGAAGTCCCTCAGGTCGTTGACACTGAATGTTGACCCGTCCGGCAAGGTAACCGGGATGTCGCTGTCGAACATGTTACGGGCTTCAAGGAACGAGTTGTTCTCAATACCGACCAGACCAGTGATGTTGTCGTCAATGACACTTGATGCCGTGAAGTCCTCAGTGTGGCTGATACCGTAAGCCTTGTCCATAGCGTGCTTCTGGACCACCTCAGGTGTCACTTGGTCTACCGACTTGTAGCCGTTGAGTTCCATTAGGTACTCATCCACACGGGCCTTAACCTCAGGTCGCACTCGGTAACTGGTAAGCCAGCTCTGAGCGATTGCCTGTTGGAGTCCTTCAGGTCCGCCTAGTTTCTGAGTCATCAGCTCCTTAGCACCCCTATCGTACACGTTAGGTATGTAGGTTCCCTTATGGCGACTACCGGGGAAGATGCTCACGGCGTTAGTATTACCGAAGATACCCGGCTGTTCCATCAGTTCACGCTTGGTGTCGAAGTGCTCTTTCAGTAGGTCCATCACCTCACGCTCACCTTTGGTCAAATCGGACTGTAACTCTGGGCGCTCAATCGCCAAGGCAGCACGCTTGTATACTTCCTGACGGATAGCTCTACGTGACATCTTCTGCTCGCCCACGGAGAACTCTGGGTCCTTCATGGCACGGTCAACAGCGTCATACAGCTGGTTATACATCCTCTGGTCAGTCGCATGGAGCCGCTCATGGATGTCCGAAGCGGTCGCACCGAACTTACCACTAGACCCTGATTGCATCCCTGTAGGTGAGCGCACTAGGTCCTGAGCGATTGCACGAACACCAGCGTCCTTGGACCCTAAGGTCTTCAGGCCAATCTCAGTGAATCCACCGAGTTTGATACCGGGAGCTGCACGCTCTGGGTCAATCTCTGCGAAGTCTCGTAGAGTCCTTGGGTTAAGCGGGTTGGTATCACTCAAGATGGAACCATTGGCCAGAACCACTGCGCCCTCTTCGGTCGGATGGTCGGCAAACGGAACACCCCTATGGTCCTGCTCGAACGAGAAGTTCTCTGGAGGCAGTGTCGAGGTGTCGTGACCACCAGTGTTGATGGCAGTCTCTCGGGCTTCCATACGAAGTGCTGGACCAGCAAACTCATTCACGGATTCAACACCACGTGCCTTACGGATACCAGCAGCCACAGCGTCACTGAGGGCCGACATGCCAGCGCCGAACAGTAACCCACCGAGTGCTGCATCAGCGTAGTGAGCTTCGCCACCAGCTACTGACGTACGGATTCCCTCAGAGGCAACACTGAGTGCCCCAGCCTGTGCACCTACTCGCAGGGCCTTATTGACCACCTTGAGTCCCTTCCCAGCTACACCGACCAGAGGTACATAACTGAGTGGGTCTACACCAGCACCGACGATACCAGCAGCGAGTTTCGCACCAGTACCAGCATCAGCGGCCCGTTGGTCAGACTCAAAGTTATCCTTGGCCAGCTTGATGAGCGCATCCCAGTTCTCACCGTCACCACCAGTCACCACACCGTAGTAACTCGGAGGTAACCCGGAGTCCCGCAGCTTCTGTAAGTCCTCCTTGGACGGGACGTAAGAGTTCCAGCGAGTCGGGGTCATCGTGTCCTTGAACACATCGTACCCATCATCAGCACGCGCAGCACGGAAGGCCACACCCAAGGTTGAGTTCTGAAGTTGAGCCTCAGCAGCATCACCGAAGCCGAAGAAGGTAGACCGAGCGTTGTACTCCTCAAGAGTCGTTCCGGTCTTCTCCCAGAAGTCCTTGGCGTACGGTACGTTGGGTGCAGGTTGCTCCACACCCTCTACGTCGAACCCATGGGACTCCGGCAGCGCAGTACCCACCTTACCAGTCTTAGCAATGCCCTTGAAGGCGTCCTCTGCTGGAATCCCTTTACCCTTTGGGGTGATACCACCGAACGCTTCCAGAGCACCGGATTGTGGACTCTTGGCAACGTCCAGAAGCTTACGCATGTAGTTCCGGCCTTCCTCGGAGATAGACCCGAAGTCTCCCTTATCATAAGCCTGAAGCTGAGGTGCTCCCGATGGGCCTTCCCCTTGGTTGTACGCTAGGGCCGCTTTCAGCTCATCCCCGTTGTACTTCTTAACGAGACTGGAAAGCAGCTTAGCGCCAGCGTCAATGGCTAACTCTGGGTTGTATCTCCCATCGTCGTCACCATCGGTCACGTTAAGGCCCATAGCGCGGGCCGTGTTGCGGGTGAACTGCATGATGCCCTTAGGGCCAGTCTTAGAGACGGCCTTAGGGTTGAAGGATGATTCATTAAACGATAACTTACGCAGGAGGTCATAGGAGACCCCATGAGAGTCTGCTGCCTTCTGGAAGATGCCATCGTAATCACTAGGTTTAGACTTATCGTAGCTCATGTTGTCTCCTTAATGGTTATTGGTCACCACCTCCATAGATGAACTTCGGAGTGGCTTTACGTTTCGCACGGACACGCTCACCAGCGACCTTACGGGCCTGAGTGGCTGCGGCGATAGGTGCGCGTTTGGTTGCTTCCTTCAGTGCCTCCTCTTCGGCTTCCTTGGCCAGTCGCTGCTGCTGTTCCTGATAGGTTCGCGTCAGTAGCTCCTTATCATAGCGGATGCGAACAGTCCCAGTGGTGTCCATCATGTAGATAGAGTCACCCTGCTGGTACATCGTCAGCTGCTTGTTGGTTACCCAAGGGTTAGCCGCGATGATTCCCTTACGGGCTTCTTCGAGGATGTCTCGGCCCTGCTCCCAGCTCTTAGGGTCATCACTGACCTGTAGGGCGTTCTTAGGGATAATACCAATGGTATCACCGTCCATGTCATCACCTTTGAAGGTCACAGTGGATTCCTTAAGAAACTTGTCAACCTGCTGCATGGCACCATCACTGTTACCTGTGCGGTACTTGAAGCTGTCGTAAATCTTACGGGCCATGCCGTCCAGACTAGCCGGAATGCGGGACAGCTCTGGGGACTCTGAGTTGTTCTTCAGTGACGCCCACGCTCTATCATCCTCGTACTGCATCTCTTTGGTGAGACTGCGGCGGGAACGGTCAGCGTCGATGAGAATCTGCGGGTCGATGCCCTGCTTGTCCAGCATGTCCATCGTCAGGAACAAGTCAGCCTTATCCGGGTACAGTGCGGCGAAGAGGTCCGGGTCGGTGTTACGCATGGTGCGCAGCTTGTTCAACGCCGTGGTATCCTCTGGTAACTTACCGTTAATCACAGCGGCAGACCACTCGGACCCAGCGTCGGTCACCATCTGGCCCACAACGGTACGGAAGGCTCCACCCTCTGAGTCTGCCCGGAGGTAGCTCAGCTTCATGCGGTCCTTCTGCTGCTCGGTGAGCTGCATCTGGTCAATCTCGGCCAGCTTACCGTTAGCATAATTCACCATGTCACTGTGAGTAAACTCCCCAGTGTTCTCGTTGGTCGGCATGTCCTTGTAGCTGGTGGACACGTACTGCCCGTTGATGCGTTTGGTGAACTGCTGGTCGATGACCTGATTCTTGTTGATGGTCTTTTGACGCTTGTCCATCTCCTTGGCTGCCGCTTGGGCCTCCTGACGGAAACGGGCCTGCATCTGTTCCTCAGCTTGAATCAGGCGCTCACGCTCGGGTGTCATCTGTTCACCGGGTTGCAGACGGTCCAGTTCTGCCTTGGCACCCTGAAGCATCTCCCAGCCCTTGCTGGTGTCGTCTTGGTTCAGAGCACTGGTAATCCCAAGGCGGAAACCTTCGGACAACTTAGCGTCATTGTCGAACTGGGTTGACTGGGCCTTGACCATCAGGGCGTTCCACTGCTCCTCTCCCATAAGTTCCTTGTATGTCGTGGTCTTCCCGTTAAGGGTGACCGGACGGCCCTCAAGGCTCTGCAAGAAGTTGGTCGCACCCGGACGCTGGATGACGTCGTTGAGGGACCCGATGATGACCTGCTGCGCCTGAGCGTCGCTAGGGATACTCCCAGTCTTAAGCGCATTGTCAATGTAGCGCTGGAAGAACTCACCGGACTCTGGACGAGCCAGAACTGCTGGGTCTTTGAGCACGCCTGACAGCTCCACCTTCGATGCCAGTATGGCTCCCTTCTGGGCTTGCTCGCTCAGGAACGTATCGTGCTTACCGTACAGCGAGATGTTGCGCTCAGTGATGTTCGCGTTGAACCCTCTCTGGAACTCAGAGTCCTCAGGGTTAATCATGAACTGTTCGGCGAACTCACTGGCACCTTCGGTCAACCGTTTGTGGCGATACTCTTCCATCTCGGCACGAGTACGAAACTCACCGTTCTGAACGCGCTGTGCCACTTCATCGTCAATGAGGAACGCTGCGTTACGTCCAGTCTTGAACCGTAGGGCCTCCATAGCGTACGGGTCATCCTGATACAGCAGGGTCCCGTTCTTGATTGCCTCTCGGCGTTGCTCTGGGGTCAACTTACGGATAATCTCATCGGACCGCTCCTCGGCCTTGTCACGTTGACGCTTGTCGTAAGCATCATATGCTTCACCCATGGCTGTCCCAAACTTCGCCAAGGACTGCACTAGGTTAGACTGCCTGACCCCTTCCTGCTGGATGGTCACCGGGCGATACTGCATGGACGCTGAGCCACCTCGGATACGAGTAGACCCGGCTTGTGGCATCTGGCTTAATGCTTGTTCTAATTTACTAGCCATTACTTACCTCCTACCTTTGTGCCTTGGGCCTGACTGATTGGGGCCTTGGTGGACTTACTGTCGAACGCACCGGAAGCATACGAGGACGCTGCCTGTGAACCCATAAGTGCCAGTGGGTCGAGCACCTGTTCCAGCTTGGACTTACCTTTACCCTCTGCCTTCTGCATCGACTTAACTTGGTCCATGGTGGACTCAGAGTTGCCTAGCTGTTGGGCGAAGAGTGACGCATAGTCTCGACGGTAGTTATCGGTGACCGCATTGGCCTCCCGGATGAACTTTCCCTCTTCGATTCTCTGGATGCGGTCCATTGAGTTACCCTCAAGGTTGCCCTCTCCGATAGCTGCACGGATTGTACCCATGGCCTGAACCTTATCGAGATTCTTAGCGGACAACTCAGAGCTTGCCTCTTCGAGCTTCTGCTTCTGCTCAAGGCTGGCGTTAGCGTTCTGAATGTTCGACTCTTTAATCATCTGGGCAGACTGTCGGCGCATCTGGTCGTTCTGCAAGCCAATCTGTTGGGACTGACTTCTGGACTGACCTACGGCCTGTACTGCCATCATTGCAATTGGTATCGCTGCTACCCAACACATAGTTACCTCCTAGTTATGGTGAACAGTTGGAATTTACCATCCTGAGTGTACTCCTCGTGGAATACAGCACCGATGGACTTAAGGAACCGCTTGTGGGGACCATTGCCGACCCACACGAAGTTCCACAGGGATGGATAAACATTTAATAACATGTCCCTGTACTCCATGATTCTCTCACGGAACTCCAGCTTGCCAGCCCTGTCGAGTCTCCACACTTGGTCACTCGTGACGAACCAGCACTGGTCTCCACAGTGCCCACCTATAGCCAAAGGAAAACCATCGTGGTCTAACGTGACACACTCAGTAACCGCTGGGAACGATGGTTCTATACCCATGGCCTGCGCCTCAAGTACGTCATGGTAGGCCGGGATGAATAACTCGAAGTCATTACTTACAGTGTTTCTTATGTACATGCTTTAAGTCCCCTCTTAGTGTGGTCTCCCTATAGTGCTACCTAATTGAGCAACACCACAGGGAGACGTTCATTTAAATACCGCTGGCGCGGTTGGTATAGTTCCCCTCCCAGCCACATCCAATGATTGACACAGGGGAAGCGTTGAAGGAACTCAATGACACCTTCTGGTACAGGGCGTTACCCGTCACAGGGAAGCGGTATTGACCGGTAGTTGTGGCCTTCTGCCCAAGACGGAGCCCAGTAGAGCCTACCAGAGCGTTGACCAGATAGTTGAACTCACGGTTGCCGTTATCGACGCTCACAGTGAACGCACCAGTGTCCTGATAGTTCACCCAAGCTCTACGCAGCTGTAGACGACCAGAGTCCATAGTTGACGTTGTCCCGTAATTCTGCTCCTGCTTGATGAGGAACCGACTGAACACATACTGGAAGTCGTACAGGAACCCGATGACGATATCATTACCTGAGATGTCACCGCTAATGCGGATGTCCGGGGTTGAATCCCAAGAGGAACCCGTAGGCTCGTACTCGGTGATTTTACCGTCACTCTCGCAGATTGCCACGGTACCCTTAGAGAACGACGCACCGTAGATATCCTTGACGTTCACTACCGTCTGGTTCGTCTCAATGTCGTACGCAGTCTCTGAGATGTGATATGAACGCTTGGCGTCCACGTGGAATCGGTAAGGCTCGAACGGAAAGTCCGTAGAGTTCTTCTTAAAGTCCACCGCAGCTATCCACACGTTGTAGGCATTCCGCATCAGCATGTACATCGTCGAGTTGATACAGTTTGCGGCCATCACCTCCACACCGTCCCCGAAGTCCCAGTGGGACCACGACTGCTGCCGGATGTTCTCATCCATGTAGAGGAACTTGTAGATGAACACCTTGCTGGGAGCACCCTTGGTCAGTACACACGCGAAGTTCTCCGTACCGGACCCGTTGATGCTATACACACCGTTCGGGATGTAGTTCGGTACGTGAGCCGTCATGTCCTCTGCGTTCTTCACAGAGCTTACATCCTGTACCGCGTAGTAGCGCATGATTGACGTAAAGGAGCTGCGAGGAGACGCATAGTAGATGTTCCGGCCGATACCGTAAGGACGCGCACGGTCTGACACATCGAACTGAGTGGTCAGGTCCAGCTGTGCAGTCTTAGCGGACAACACACCGTTTGCCGACAGGACGAACTGTGCCTCATCAGACCACAGCAGAAGCTCCTCAGCGAAGCTCACAGCGTACTTCAGGACCGACACTCGGTTATGACTCACGGCAACATCCAGTGGGTCATCGTCCGTGTAGTTGGCCACTGACGGCGGGTAGAACTCGAAGTATTTACTGGTACGGGACATCACAATGTTCTCCCCAGAGATGAACCCTAATCGGTTCCTGAAGAAGAACACGTCAGTTATCGTCGAGTTCACAAATGACGGTTGAGGGTTGGTATCCTCGTCACCCGCACGTCGGTCCTTCCAATCGTGATACCCGAGGTCGAAGTTACCGTCAGCTGCGCGAACCAGTGTCCAAGGCATAGTGGTGTAATCCAGCCCTATCGAGATGTTCCATCCAACAGTTTCCTTCCAGACCTTCTGACTCTTGTCGTACTTAACGTAATACTGGTCGGCGGTCTTTGACGTATCTCCGACAATCTTCACCATGTACCCATCTGGCGCGTTCAGAGGCAACTTAGAGAAGCTCTGGACGTAATGAGTCACTGGGTTAATCAGCTGGTCCGCGTAGCCATCCTTTGTCTCCAAGATGTCAATGGTGGTATCTGCGGGAGCGATGCAGTGGATGAACCCGGTGCCCACGTTGAACGTCCACGTAGGGTGTGCCGTTCTGAGAAGAGTCGCTATGGCCTCAGCGATAGCCTGTGCGTCAACCTTAGGCGGGTCATTCTTAGCGTTGTCACCCGGAGGGAGCTGGTGGCTTACCCAGACGCCGTTAATGTTCACTTCGAGCTTGCGGCCATACTGGCCACCTCGAACGTTAATGAGGGCATCCACATTATCCCTGAAGGTACCACCATTGGTCAAGTTCTGACTTTCCCGCACCTGTCTGGTCCTGTTGACGATGAACGTGTAGTCGGCCACGGTGACCATCCGCAAGTTGTCCTTAGGGTTGTTGACGGTCACGTATGAGCGGTCACCTCGGACCTGATATTCATAGCCGGACAGGTCGAATACCCGAACGTCATTCCCTGTGAACACAGCGTAATACTGCTCGTATTCGTCGCGGTTGATTAGGTGAATGTAGGGGTCTTCCCCAAGATACCCACGGCCTCCCAAGGACTTGATGAACACCATTGGTGGTCGCTTCTGGAGACCCTCAGTCTCGGAGGACCAACCGTTGACCTGAAGCGAACCCTGCTCTGGGTACCGTAGGATTTCAGGCTGTTGGCTAATGCCTCCCTTGAGGTTCTTGATTGATTGTGATACGAGAGCCATTTGGTCCTCCTTAAGTTTCTGATTAACGACCGATGAGACCCTGAACGTATGCGTCGCCGTCAAGCATGTTGTACTGACCGAAGTCCATCTCGTACTCGTTGCAGGTCATCCGCGCTTCCATCTCTTCCTGTGCCAGCGAGTTCTCTACGTCCTCCGCTCCGAAGAACCGAGAGTTGAACTGGCGGCTGGCCTTGGTGACAATCCACTGGCGGAAACATTCAGGCATCTCGTCGTAATCCTGAAGGGTAATCAGGGTCACGGTGATTGGCCCAGAGAAGGTATCAGTGTCGGTTGACTTATCGTACACCCAACCTCCACGGTTAACGTACTGACCACCGAGGATGGACAGGTATGCTGGACGGAATGGGATGAGTCCTGTGTTGGTATCCGGGGTCAATGTTGCTGACTCGTTGATATTGAACGCCCAACCTTTAGACTGAATCTGGCGGTTAATCCTGTTGAGGATACGACGAGCGTTCGCTACGTCTGCACTACCATCTTCGTCAAGGGTTGTCACTGGGGATTCACCGATGGCTGCGAGCATCTCGTTGACGGCATCCAGCTCAGCGGCAGACCCAAAGTAAGCATCTTGCATGTTCATAATGTAAGCTCCTAACGAAAAAACCCCTCAGAGACCGTGAGTGGTCCCCAGGGGGTTTGGCTTAGTTTTAATTAGTCACGACCAGCTTAAAGGACTTCCTTTCGGAACCGTCAAAGCTGACAGTCACTAGAGTTTCGCCCACAGCGATTCCTTTGAAGTACAGCGTGTTGGTCCGGCGAGTGTGGCTGGCGATGCTCGAAGTACCATAAGTTACCTCAAGTGTTGACCAGTCCGTTACTCCCTCCAGCCCATCAAGTGTCACCTTAAGTGAATCACCATCAATGGCCACAGTCTGTACCTCGTACTCAGGTGGAGTTACCACCCGAGCACTAAAGGTATTTACGCTTAGGCCGCCGTGAAAACCAGCGCACCCGCAGACTCAGGGCGCAGACCACCGTGACCCATCGCGTACTTAGCGATAATCTGGTCAGCCTGATACTCAGCGCGGCGAGCACGTTCCAGAGCGAGGTCTTTCAGCTTAACGGTGCCGACAGCGGAACGGTGCTGGAACAGGCCCACAACGTTCTCTTTGTTGACTTTACCGCCAGTTGCCGGGAAGGCGTGCTTCTGGTTGGTCGCTTCTGCATCTTCGTCCGGGCGGTCATCACCAGCACCACCAGCGGTCAGGTGTGGAACCTCTACGACTTCGAAGCCCATCACGTTACGGATAGAACCACGCTCAGGGTCAATCAGAGCCGCATAGTTCGCAGCGTTAGGCATCAGAGCCGCCAGAATCGCAGAGTACACGTCCGGGGTGGTGTAGAACGTACGGTCGTTAGCCGGGACGTAGTTCTTGGTCAGAGCCGCACGAGCAATGGTCAGCTGTGCGATAACCGCTTGGCCCAGCTTGACCGGGTCGGTCAGGTCAGCCTTAGCGCCAACTTCCAGCAGGGACGGTTTGCCCAGACCAGCGATGTTCTCGTTGACGGAATCAGCGAGGTTAACCAGACCAGCCAGCTCAGCCAGAACCGCACCATCAGCTGCCATCGCCAGAGATTCACCAATCTGAGAGGTGTACTCTGAGCGAACGTCATAGTGGTTCATCGCGTCTTCGATATCGTAAATCAGCACGTCCGCAGTCAGCAGGCCATCAATGTTAATGGTCTTCTCGGTGTGCTTGATGTCTTTACGTTTGTCATCCAGAGACTCGCCCGGTTGCAGGTAAGCAGCCTTGGTGCGACCAATCACAGGGAACTGTGCGGACTTACCGGAGCTTATTTGACGCTGCATGTGACGGTTGGTGGTCACAGAGGTACGAGCGAATGCGGTCAGGACTTCACCGCCGAATACTTTCAGGAATAGCGCCAGCTTGTCTGCTGCGGATTGACCTTTACCTTGGTTAGTACCGAGCTGCTGTCCACCTTGCATGTTAGCCATGTTGAATCTCCTTATGTTGTTTAAGAAAAGAATTAGTCATTACGCTGACCAAACGGGCCTATCGTTGCCAAGCTCTTTGGGTAATTCTCCGCGCCTATCATAAGGTCTTGCCCTAAGGTCGCGTCAGTTACTACTTGAAACGAGGTGATACTCATTGTGTAACTCTAAGGGAGCCAGTGGACGTCACCGTGTTCAGTCTGGTGGTCTCCCTATAGTGCTACCTAATTAAAACTTAGAGTCGATGACCTTCTGTTCCACTTCACGACGGTACTTGGAGTCGGTGCGGTAACGCGGGTCTGACATAGCTTTAATCATCTCAGCCTGAGACTCGAAGCCTTCTGCTTTACGGGCCACAGGTTTCGATGGGGTTGCACGCTTGGCAATAGAGCGCTCAGCTTTCTTACCAAAGGTTTTATCACGAGACTGTCCCGCTAGGTTCAGAATCGTCTTCATGGTGGCTACGTCACGAGACTCAAAAGCCTTGATGAGCGCCTCGGCACCCTCAGGGTTATTGGTCTTCATGTGACCGTAGACCTGCTGGAAGCGCTCGCGGCCACCTACGAAGTCCATCACTTTCTCGACGTACTGGTTGACCAGAGCTTCCTGACCACGAATGTACGCATCGACGAACGCCTTACTGTAGCCAGCCTCGGCCAACTCTCTGTAAGACTCCTCGGACAGACTGTCTTCATTCTGGTACTCCTGCTGAATACGGGTCACAGCATCCTGTGAGAGACCGCGTTCAATTGCAGTGGCAACCATGTCGTTAAAGCCAGCTTCGTGTTCTTCCAGCTGCTGAGAGGCTTCGTTGATGTCAGCCGGAGTTTCGCCAATAGGTTTGAACCCTTCAGGTTCATCCTCGTCGGTTACTTCCTCCGGCTGACTCTCTTCGTCGCCCTGCTGTTCTTCTTCAGAACCCTCTTCACCCTCGGTAGACTCTTCGTCGGAACCATCAGCGGAGATGCGGACCTGCATACGGCCCTCTTCAGGTTCACCGAACGGGTCCACATCGGAGCCATACGGGTCATCGCTACTGGTGTTCAGCTCGATTGCATCATCGCCATCACGGGCAGCAACATCAAGAGCCAACATGTTTTCTTGGTGCTCCTCAGGTGTGCTACCAGTCAGTACAGCACTGTTGACACCGAAGGATGCGTATACGTCTGCGTTAGATTCGCCAGCCATTTCAATCTCCTTAAAGTTAAGACTAAGAGGGAAACACGAAGGACTCGAACCTTCTGACCAGACCTCATTCAATCTGGATGTGTCTCCCTATAGTGCTACCTAATTACATGCCCGGTTGCATACCGACTGAATCAGCCGCTGCGGCCATCGCTTCAGGACTTGCAGTAGCCTGTGCGGCCATCCCCTGACCCAACGCTGCGGCCCCTTGCTGTGTAGCAATCTGGGCACCCTGCTGGGCCATAAGGGCGTTCTTCTGCTCCTGAGTGAGAAGCATACCAGCGGTGTCGAGTCCGATAGCGTTAGCGATTCGTAACTTGAGGTTAGCCAAGTTGAGGTCATCATCACCTTCGAGAGCCTTAAGGGCAGACCATGCGTTAATGCACCGCTCCAGCTTGTCAAGGTCCTGCCCTCGCCCGATAGCCTCAAGGCCAGTGCTGATAGTTGGCTCTACGGCCTCTTTAGGTAACTCCGGGATTTGCTGCGTGGCTTGTAGTTGCTTCAAGAGCACTCTTACCAGAGGCAGCTGGAGTTCCTGAGAGAGAATCGAGTAGACACCGCCTAGGGTATCTTCCAGCTCTGACGCCACGTACCGAATCTCTTCGGCTGTGACTCGCTCGCCTGTACGTTGTACCGCACTGTTGAGCATAAAGGCATACGAGAGGCGAGCCTCAATGGTGTCGCTTACGTTCTTCGCTACGGTAAAGTCGCCTGACTTCTCCAGCTGGAGGAACTCAATGTCCTGCTTACGGCCCGGTACGAACGCACCAGACTGTGCTGCCGTGAGTCGGCGGACCTGAGTGATACCTGCCGGGTCTACCAGACCGATAACCTTAGCGGTAATCATGGCCATCTTCACGATGGACTCTTGGAGGTTCTCTAGGGACTTGAGGTCGCCCAGATACTCTTCCACGTAGGAACGACCGTAGGATTCACCGTCGATGCGGACCATGCGTACCGGAATGTACGGACACTCTTCGAGTGGGTACTCGGCTTCACTGCCCGGAACCACCGCTTCGGCAACCTCTTCGTACTTCGAGTAGCCATCCCCGGCTTCGTTCAGGTACACGTGGGTGTAGACGTCAATCTCAGCGTCTTCCTTCTGCTCGCCTTGGGCTGCTTCCACCTGACCACGAACGTCTTCAGGGAGAGCGTTGAACGCAATCTTGTCGAGGGTGACAATCTGGAGTACGTTACCGAAAGCGTCTCGCTGGACCACATACGAGTTCAGTCGATAGAGCTTCATCGGGGTATAACCCTCAGGCTCCGGTAAGTACAGCAGCGCGTTCCCGGCCACACACAGTTGCTTCAAGCACTCAAAGAGAGTCACTCGATAACTGTTGGACTCGATGTAGTTCATGATGATGCGCTCTACCATTGAGAGGCCCTCATCGACCTTAGCGATACCCTCGGCGTCACCCAGAAGGTTCTTCGCTTCGTACTCACTAATGGTCAACTTCATCCATGATTGCATCGGGAACAGGGCCAGCATCAGCTTGGACGCTAGGTTGTTCAGGCCGCGAGCACCTACGGATTGCCACGGAGTCGTGTAATCAGTCGATGCGTTATCGGAATCCTTAGGGAACAGTGAGGGAATCGTGTACTGCGCACAGGACTCTGCTCGTGTCTCATAAGGCTGTCGGTCGTTCTTCAGACGGTCGTATACCGCCTTGGCTCCCTCCTCTGCGAAGCCTTCGAGTTTAACTTCTGCCATTTGTTAGCCCTCCCCGTAACCAATCATAAGTTAATCCCACCGCCAGAGCTGCGGGAAACTGAGAGGGACTTCTTACCGGAGGCGCGAGTTTTCTTCTTGCCGGACTCAGTGTCTGCTGAAGATTCAACGTCCTCCACTACCTCTTTCGGTGCTTCCTGAGGTGCGGCCACAGGTGTCTCAGCGGCTGTTTGCACGTTGGGTGCATCTGCTGCCAGACCAACGGCCTTGAGTGGTGCCTTGACTACCTTGGAGATAGCCTTCTTGATTTTCTTGAACAGTCCCATGTTAGCCTCCTAAAGCTGACTTACGGATTTTACTGACGGACCCTGTAGGCTCGGTCGTCTTGGTCACCTTGAGTGACTTACGACCTGACACCTCGGGAGTGGTGCTGTTTGAGTCCTCGTCTCCACCGTACTGGACACCCTTAGGTTCCTCGGTTAGCGGAGCTGGCTCAGGGACAGTCGTTGTGTCAACCTTAGGTGCTTTCATCTTAGGTGAGAAACACATAATCAATCTCCTTCTTTGAGTGCGCGCTGGCGTCCCTCCATCTCGTCAAGGACACGAGAAGCCATGTAGTGACCATACAGTACCCCGGAGATGAACTCCTCGCTGTGGCCAGCCTCACGCAGCTTACGGACCTCTGACTGATACAGGAAGTCAGCATTGTAGCGAGACTGTAGGTACTCCTTGACAGCTCGCGGTACGTCAGGAAGGTCATTAGGATTGTTAAGGATGTGCTCTATAGGTTTTAACATTTGAGTCTCCTCTTTAAGTAATCTTTAAGTAATAATCATAATGGGCACTTCCCTATAGTGCTACCTAATTAGTGCCCATGAGTTTATCACTCTGCTTTGTGCTCGACTATCTGCTTGATAATCAAGGCCAACATCCAGAGACCACGAGCGATTAAGCCCATGGTCAGGACGATAAGAATCAGCTGCCCGGTTGCCATAGAGTAATCTCCCCAGTCTCGATGTTGTACTCATCAGAACGGAGGATGCGAGCCATCTGGCCCTGCTTGATTACTTCCGCTTCGGTCATCCCTGCTTTGGCACCAATGGACTTAATGCAGTCCCAGAGCGTCTCTCCCGGCTCAGGAGAGCGTTTCACCCACTTGGTTACCTCTTGGCCCTTGTTCTTACCGGACTTCAGCACGGACGTTACAGGCTCCACAATGAAGGGTTCCTTGAGGAAGTCCTCAGCTGTATCGCCCCATCCGGGAATCCCACCGTAACCATCGGTGATGTCACCCTTGATAGTCTGGAAGAGGTGCCAGTAGTCGGCTGTCTCCTGAGTCTGTACGAGGATGTTACCAGTGGTACACCACAGGAAGTCACAGTCCGGGATGGTCTTAAAGTCCTTGTCGCAGGATACCAGCACCGCCTTCTCGTAGTTGTACACGAGAGGGTTAGACCCGATGATTCCCATCACGTCATCGCCTTCGAGCTTAGGCTCAAGGACGCACGTGTAGGTCTCAAAGACGTACTCAAGGAACTCGAAGTAACCTACAGGTTTCTTAACGACTGCGCGGTTCTCTTTGTACGTTGGGTCCACCAGCAGCTTGCGCCAGTTGACACGGTCGGTGAACGCTAGGATAACGTCTGCATTCTTCCATGCCTTCTTGCGGCCCTTATAGGACTCGATGGAGTTCTCCAGAATCTCTCTGGCCTTAGCGTGGTCACAGCAACGGTGCCAAATCTCCTCCTCCCAAGAGGCATCGAACTCAGCGGCACTCATGGCTTGGAATACCAGCCAGTCACCATCCATCACAAGGACACCCTTGGCAATCTTCTGGGTCGCCCGGTAGTCGCTGAAGGATAACAATGTGTGCTTACTCACTGGTCACCTCCTTATCACCCACCACAATTACCCTGTTGAACTCTCTTCGTGTGAACGAACCCCACCGAGTTTGGTCACCAAGTGTTACTGTCTTAGGGTTAATCTTTGTAACCACCTCACGCTCAAACGAGGTATATCCAGCCCCAACGTAGACTACGGTGTCCCCAATATTGATTGGGTGGCCGAAGTAATCCAATGGCGCACTCATAAGCAACCTCCATGGGTCTTAAGGAATTTCACTCCGGCACTGGTAATTTCCCAAGCGCCACCGTTGCGACCACTCATGGTCAGACACGAAATGTGACCACGGCTCGCAGCCTCAGCGACTAACGCAGCGTTGTTCCGTACGTAGTTCGACTGGAAGGACTTAGGGCAGCCCTTGAGGGCCGCCAGAACTTTGAGATACTCACTCACTTGGTAACCCTCACGATTGCTGGGGAGAAGCGCATACGTTTCTTCTCGTTAAACGAAAGGTCGTCATGTGCCTCTTTGACCATCGAGCGCAGACCGTGCCGGATACAATATGCAGCCGCTGCTTCAGGACCGCCAGTGAGTGCTGCCTCAAGTAGACCCAGCTTGAAGTTGTCCACCTTCTCACCCCTGGCAACCATACGTGCAATATGCAGAATGGTCTCGCTGAGGTTCTTCTCTGACTCACTGGCAATAACGCTGGTTACCTCGAAAGTAACCTTGAAACGCTTGGTAATAGCCATGATAAATCTCCTGTATTATTAGTGACATACGGCCCAGTTCGGACCCATCTTACCTTCTGTATCCAGACGGCAACGGAACTTAAAGTGTTCCCCTACGTTACGCATAGCTTGCTGCGCTATGTCAATCACCTGCTGTGCAATCTCTGGGGTCCGACAGGCCACTTGTATTTCATCGTGAACCCACGCCATGTAGGCGAAGTCGCCGTCCCAGCCGTGCTTCAACCCTGCTTTGAGAAGTAACTCTTCAGTCTCGATAATCCACAGCTTACAAATGAGCGCACCCGCTGACTGAAGCAACGTGTTAAGCGCGGCATGTGGTGACCGAACGTGTACCTTTCTTCCATCCAGTCCCTTAATCCAGCGTCGTTTCCATTTGACCTTCTGCTCTCCTGCGACCCATCTTGATGACTCGACGAGGGTCTGCTGGATTCCTTCACGCAACGCTGCGATTGCTGGGGTGTTCTCAAGGAATTTCTTCTTGAGTTCCTTTCCGCGTTCCTTACCTGCTCCCACAATCTGTCCAATCTTCTCATCGCCCGCTCCGTAAAGGAATCCGTAGATGAAGGTCTTGGCGTTATCACGTGTTGGTAACTCAGCAGCCTGTTGGTTTACTGTGTGGATGTCCCCGTTAAGAATAACGTCCGCATAAGCTCCCCCGTCGTACTTGGACATGAAGTGAGCGAGACATCGCAACTCCAGACCACTGGCGTCGATACCAGCTTGTACCCAAGGTAAACCAGTGAGGCCGTCAAGGTGATGCTCAGCACCAAAAGCAGCCCTACAAGGCTCGCCGTAAGGACTTCGCACACCCGGCACTTGTCCGAGGTTAGGGAAGCTGTGAGTCGCTCGGCCCGTAACGGCACCATTAGGATTGACTGAACCATGAATTTTACCATCCTCTTGAACGTAACGTAGCCACGCTTTGTCACCCTCAGCTGCCTGACCGATGCGCTTCTGTATCATCAGGTACTCTTTGATGAGGTCGATGCAGCGCTGCTTCTCGGGGTCTTCCACACGGACGTGCTCAAGGACCTCGTCGTCTACCTTAGGTGCACCTTTGTCGGTGAACTCTGTAGGTACCCATCCGGCTTCCTTCAGCTTGAGCGCAATGTGGTCTCGGCTACTTGGGTTGAACACAACGTGCTCTACTGGTGTATACGGAGCGCCCTCTACGTAATCCCGAGTGTCCAGCTCGCAGGGTTCACGGCCCTCACGCTGAGCTTTGTTCTTGGGCTTCTTGTAGATGCCACCCTGCTTCGGGTACTTCACTCGCGGGTATTTACCAAGAGGCTTCCCGGTGCGAGGGTGCAGGAACAACTCAGTGCCGCCCTTAGGTTGATACCAAGTCCCGAAAGTGTCGGTAAGTGTCTGAAGGAGTTCAGAACGACGACCAGCGAGTTCAACGTAGAGTTCCTCAATGGCCTTGGTGTTGAACGGGAATCCGTTGCGCTCCTGCTTAGCGAGTAACCAAGCGGCTCTGTGTTCCAACCATACAGCCTCACAAGCCTCCTCCCAGAACCTCAAGCAGTACGCGGAGGTGTATAACTCTATGGTGTTACTACCAAACAGTGGGAAGTAGTGCTTGTCGCTTAGAAGCTTCTCTAATAGCGCCTTGGTCACCACAACGTCCTGAACGTTATAGTCCATCATCGGCTCGTTGAAGCTAATCCACTCGGCACCGTCCACGTAGTCCTCTCCCTGTTCCTCAAGGAGCTTCTTGAAGTCGTCCTTGTATTCACCCTTCATCTCACCTAAGCGGTAACCCCACGCCTCCAGAGCGTGAGACCCGAAGCGCTTACCGGGTAACTTACCGGAACGCAGCAGGGCCATGTCGGAGTCCTTAATGTTCGCAAAAAGCAAACGGCTAAGTACCAACGTGTCCACTACATTCTCACGCGGCAGGTGGAACTCTCGGTTTAACTGGAGCTTGGCCAGCTTGGTTAACACTGGGGCATCGTACTTGTGACCGTTGTGGAATACGATGAGACCACCACGAGTCACCTCAGCTTCCAACGCATCGAGATACGCTGAGAAGTCCCAAGGTCGATACGATACGTACTCGTCCGTACTGTAGTCATAGATGACACCACAGTGGAACTGAGTGACTTTCTCTAAGAGGTTGTTAGCCTCGATATCGGTTACTAACATAGTGGTCTCCTGTTGCTTAACGACGCCCGATGAAATACTCACGTGGACGGATGGTCAGCTTACTCTTCTCTACAGCAAAGCTACTGTTCAGTGCTTCAATCTCTTTACGAATCTCTTCAGGTTTACGCATGGTTATGTCCTCTCAATATGTTGTGTATGATAATCATAAAGGCCACTACATATAGTAATGACCTCGAGTTTATCACTTAGCTTCTGACGCTTCAGCCAGTCGGGTTGCTGTTGAGCCTACCTCTTTACTCAGGATGGTCTCACGCACTTTGTCCTCACCGATGGCCACAGTAGCGGCTACGGCTACGGATGCCAGCAGTCGAGCCGCTTGAGTATCGTCTAGGGTCACACGCTGAGTGTGAGCACGGTTATCGCTCTTTGCCTTCCAGCGGTAGACCAGAGTGACCTTGTCGTTACGAACGTTTACGTGAACCTTGCGGCCCCACTGGTCAGCGGTGTCAGACAGCGGAATGGTATTACCGGGGAACTTAGCCATTAGAAGAACTCCTTAAGTTTCTGAGCTTTAGCTGCAACTTTAGCTGCCTCTGCGGTTGCATCCAGAGATGCCTGACGTGCCTTGTCGGCTGCTTTAGCCAGCTTAGCGGCTGCTTTCGCTTCCACCTTGGACGCTTTGTCCAGTGCCTTGGCTTCACGGATGTACAGTGCGATGACCAGACGGCCTAAAGTTTCGATAAGTTTAAACATGGTGATTCTCCTTTCAGTGGTTGCAATACGGTGACGCCCAGTCACACGCTGGGCATTGACACTTCTCAGTAGTCGTCTTCTTCGTGTCCTTCCCAGCCAGTATCTCCTTCTCCTTCATCGCCAGTATAGCTAGACGGTTCGAGGAGTCCGGTCTTTTCGTTGTACTCCATGTACCCCGCAATACCAACGCCAATGCCATTAAAGCGACACTTGAGAATACGAAGGAGGACAAGATTAGGCATGTCCCCTTGCTGATTACGCTCAAGTGCGATGATAGTATCAGAGAGTTGACGCAGAGACCCAGACCCACGCAGGTCAGTAATGGAAACAGCACGTCCTTCTTCATGAGCTTTACCTTTCTCCGGGTTCTTCAGGTGACAAATAACAATAAGTACCACTCCGGTTGACTTAGCGAACCCTTTCAGCTTGGTCATGAGTCGGTCAATCATCTTGCGCTCATTGGATTCCTCCGAGGCAGACACTACGATTGAGATGTGGTCCAGAATGATTACGTCACAGTTCAACCCTGTGCGCATGTAGTGCAGCTTGGCCAGCAGGCGGTCCACCTCAGCTTCCGCAAAGGAGTCGTAGAGATGGAACTGGTCGGTGCCATACAGCTCATCGAACCACTTATCATACGTCCCGTCTTCTATCAGCTTCTGCTTGAACTCACGAGGTTGCTGCCGTAAGCGGATTCCGTTAGCAATCCCTAGGACATCCTCCATGGTCTCCTCTACGGACTCCTCAAGCATCGCCATGCCTACCCTAAGTCCTTGCTCTCTGGCGAACCCTAGTGCCTGCTGGCGAACGAACGTTGACTTACCCATTCCTGACCCAGAAGTGACCATGATGACTTCGCCACCACGTGCGCCCAAGGTTCGGTCATTCAGTCCCGGACATCCCGAGAAAAGGTATCCCACGCTCTGTTCGCTGGTCATGGCCTCTCGCACCCGGTCCTTCATGGACATAGCACCAATCACACCATCTGGTACCCAAGGGGCCGCGTTCCATATCTGGTCTAGAACCTCCTTGCCCTTGCCCTTGAGTAAACACTCGTTGGCATCCTTCTCGGTCAGCACCGCTACGTGTACCTTACCGGGAGGGAGAACCTGAGCGGCCTCCTCAACAGCTGCCCGACCGGGGTCATCCATGTCGAACATCAGGATAATCTGGTCGAAGCTATCGAAATACTCGTAGTTTGCACTGCAAGTTTTCTTAGCGGCTGACGCACCGTGACCGAGGGAAACTACAGGCCACTTACAGTCCTGAAGTTGCATCACGGTTAACATGTCGATTTCACCCTCGGTGATGACAATCTTCTTGCCACCATTCCATAGGTGCTTACCGAACAATGCGTCCACTTTGTGGGACCCTCTGGTAGAGAAGTTCTTCTCCTTGTCCCGCAGCTTCTGAGAGACTATGGAGCCATTCTGGTCACGATAGTCGGCCACCTGATAGGCAGTCCCTCGGACCTTGGCGACCCAATAGCCAGCCTTCTGGCATGTCGCCTTTGAGATACCACGAGCGGTCAGGTCAGTGTACCGACCATCACTCTCGCCGAATACCAATAAGCCTGAACCTTGTGTATTCATCCCGTAATTCCCTCCTTTGGGTCTTCTGTTGGCAATCTCCGAGCGCTTTTGGTCATCGCCCGGTACCCACTTCTCACACACGTAGCAGTATTGGTGTCCGTCTGAGAACAGCGAGTTACCGTCAGACGACCCACAGTTTTCGCAGGGTATGTGATAAAGGAAAACACTATCTGAATCTAGCGAATTGTCCATGTAACTCTCTCCTCATCCGGTAAATCCAAGCGACAACTTCCAACATGTCCTTGGAGGTTTTGGAATACTGCTTGCCTTCCTTGAGGATTGCGCCTCGCCACGACTCATGACTAGCTTTCCACGACAGACCTTTGAGACCTGTCCTGTTGCTCTTTGAGGTTCTCATGTTCCATGAGTTCTCCTTAGGGAGTGCCAAGCGTAGGTTACTCAGGTCATCGTTGAGTGAATTGCCGTCAATGTGGTCTATGTAATACCCGTCAGGGATAGGCCCATTAGCTGCTTCCCACACGCGGATATGGCCTCTAGGGCCTTTGTGATATTGCTTATATGACTTTCTCATAAAGCCATCCCATCGACACACGACATGAAGAACGCTATGAGGAATTTCACGCCCCAAAGTCCTAGCACGCCATACGCCAACAGTGGGATTATGTCGAAGTCTTTTAACTTGTTCATGAAGTAATCTCCGTTGATGTGGTCAGTCCGGGAATCGAACCCGAATGAAGCGCAGCGCTACGCCAGTGGCACCTGAAGCCTGACCATAATTTGTACAGGATGTGCGACAACAGGGAAACGTGATTGTCTCCCTGTAGTGCTACCTAATGTTTACCCACGGTCAGAAGTGACCAGTTCACCAGTCTTTACCCAACGTTGAAGGTCGAAGCTCGGACAAGCCTTCGGAGCTACATCATGGTGCGCCATAATGACAGCCTTTGGGTAGGTCCCCTTCAGCTCGTGTAGTAATCCCTTCAGTGCGCTCATCTGGGCTGGCGTGAAGTTTGCCTCAGGGTTACCCTTGGCGTCGATACCGCCTACCAGACACACACCGACAGAAGTCGAGTTGTATCCCTTGACGTGGGAACCCACAGCGTCTTGGTCACGGCCAGCCTCAACGGTACCGTCACGACGGATGATGAAGTGATACCCTACGTCGAGCCAGCCCTGCTCTTTGTGCCACTGGCGAATCTCACGGACACCTACGTCCATGGTTGCCTTGGTGGCGGAACAGTGAACGAAAATCTGAGAGGTCTCCTGTCGCTTAGTGAATTGAACCTTAGCCATACTACTTTGCTCCTTTCTTCTGTTTGAACTTGCCGAACGGTACATCACGCTTCGGCTCCTTCAGCCAGTCTACGGGAATCAATTTGTCGGCAAACAAGATGTTATGCTTTTCGCACCACTCAGCGTAACTGGTGGGCGACCCTTTGTAAATCTTAGTGCGACTCGAAGAGAACACTAACCGGATGTCTAACTCCGGGTATTGCTCACGAATCAGTAGGTGCTTCTTGCGGTCCTCGGCTTCCCAGAGACCCTTAGTCTCCACGAAGATACCGTTAGGCAGCAAGAAGTCTGGAGTGTAAAGGTGGTCACTCGCAGGAATAACGTAAGGGATGCGCCACAATTCGTAGTCGAACGTGACGCCCTTTGATTCTAACTGCTTGGACACCTTGTCCTCAAGGCCAGACCGGAAGGCACCCACCTTCCGAATCCCTTTGGCCCCATAGCCAGCCATTAGAAGTCATCGTCTTCGTCGGCTTCACCCTCGTCAGCTTCCTCACCAGACCAGTCTTCCAGGTCTTCCTGAGGTTTACGGCTGCGAGGTTCGTCAGCTTCGTAACCTCCTTCTACGGCTTCGTCAGCCCAGTCGTCTTCTCCACCACCAAAGGTAGCCAGTTCGACCAGCATCACGCCTTCCAGCTGCAATTTAACGGAAGCGCCCGTCGCCGCAGACCAGCCGTACGGTACCAGAGAGAAGCGAATCTTCACTTTGGAACCGCCGCCGATAATCGGAACGTCCTGAATGCGCTTGCCCTTCGCGTCTACTACGCCCAGAACAATCTTCTTGGTCTCGCCAGTCTTCTTGTCCTCGTACGAACCGTAGCACTTGAAGTTGAACGTGGTGGTTCCATCACCATTGTCGAAGAACGGCATGTCACCTTCGTACGGCTTCAGAGGTTTCTTGCCCTTCTGAACCTTAGGCGGGTTCGCTTCGTGCGCTTCCAGACGGGCCGCGTAGTTTTCCTCATGGGTCTTAACGATGAGGTCTACCAGCTCCTGACAGTCTTCGTTCTTGAACGTTACGGAACCTTTGTAGGTACCGCGTGGGTTCTCAAAACCCTCACCGCCATAGTCCGGCTTGTTGAAGTAAGCATACGGCTCACAGGTACCAATCTTGGTGGTATAAATCTTCTTCTTCTTAGCGAATGCCATGATGAATCTCCTTTAAGTTTAAACAGTAAGAGGGACAGCCTGTGTCCCTATAGTGCTACCTAATGACTATCTGGGCGTACCCGAGTCACTTGACCTAACTCTTCGTACTCCGCCTCGGCAACTTCGAGGGCCTCCTCAAGAGACCCCGCGTGTACCGGGAGTTCGTACGATGCGTTAGCTGTCTCGACCGTTACGACGAACTTTTGCATCTTCTCGCTCCTTCCACATGTTATACAGGGTGATGTACGCAGGGTCGAGCGTCTTCTCGTACATCGCTCGGCACCAGTCACTCGGCGTCATAACACAGACCCTTGTGCTTGGTGTACAGCTCCAGATAGAAAGTGGCCTTCGCCATGTCTTTCTCTAAGGTAGCCAGCTCGGACTTCTTCCCGGCCCGAAGGCGGTACTTGAGGATGTTCCCGAGGCAGTACCCCTTGAACATCTCTTGGGTCATGCTGCGAGCAATCACCTCAATGGCCTCGACGCCTTCGAACAGCTGGTAGTGACTTGGCTGCTTAACGCCGTCGTCTACAGTCGGTCGTTTAACTGGTGCAGGCTTAGCACCGCAGTCGCACGCCCCAAATGATAATACCGAGCGGCAGTGGCTTGCGTGTAGGGTGATGTATGGTTCCGCCTTATTCATTAACCACCTCCTTGATACGCTCCCAGAACAGGCGCAGGCGTGGCCACTTGGTCACCACAACGGGTACGAAAGGACGGCTCTTAGTCTGAGCCAATTCGTAGAGACCGCGAGTTACCAAGATGTGCACGCTTGGTGCCAGCTTGAAGGTATCGCCAATGAGTGGAATCTTACCGTGGCGCTCAGAGGCTGCTACAGTGCTGCGGTCTTCCCGGCGAACCGAGAAGATACCGTTGGATTTATTGAAGTGTAAGCGCATGGTTTATGCTCCTTTAGGTGGCTCGTCGTTCATTGACCACACGAGGGCGGCCAGTAAGAACACTACGATTAGAATCAGATTGATGGACATATTGTTGTCTCCTATAGTGCTACCTAATTACATCTTGATAGTTGGGTCAGACTCAGTACCACGCCATCTGTCGAACGATGGGTGACGCAGAGAGCCATCTGGAGTTTCCTCCATGTACTTGATTTGGCACGCCCAGCCCTCGTAAGGGTTGACCGGACAGTCTACTGTGAAATGTGTCTTAGCGTTGGTTGTGAACTCTTCCATAAGTGCCTGAGAGATGTTGTTAGCGGATACCACGCGACCGGACTCAAGGAGAACCTCGAAGCCAATCACCTTGCCCTCGTTGGCGAGACCGGGAGTTCCCCAGTTGAGTCCCACAACGACACCGTCGGCCTCGTTCTCTGGCTTCAGCTTCCACCATCCAGACTTCTTGCCGCGCTTATAGATACCGCGAGGGTCCTTAACCACCAGACCTTCGTGACCTTCTTCTCGTTTCTGTCGATACAGCGCATCGAGTTCGTCCATGTCGTAAACTTCATGGGACTCCGAGAGGCACCACTCGACTTCAGGGAAGTGGTCTTGCAGGACTGGTGAGGCTACCTTGACGTGCTCAAGGCGGAGGAGGGTCATCACGTTGTAGTCATCACCGGACTCGATAATGTCAAGCGGAATGATGTCGTAGAGGACAACTTTGAGTTGCTTGGTGTCTAACCTGAACTGGGCCTTATGCTTCATGCCCTTCTCCCATGGGTGAGATTTGTCGCTGTACTTGAAGTTAGTACCCTTCAGCCACTTGGTGCGCAGCAGGCCGGACCCGGTATTGAAGTCCACGCCCTTGACCATTAGTTCACCATCAAGCATGAAGCCATCAGGGAAAATCCAGCGGTCATCTTTCAGTAATTTCTGCCAGCGCTGGTCGAAACCGTTGAGGTGCTCAAGAGCCGGAATGGTCTTGGAGACCCGGCTGAGCCACGCTGAATTGGCTGTGTTGTCTACGCAAATGTTCCCGCGTACACCATCGTGCTTGGTGTCTGCGATGAGGTAACCAGAAGTCTCCAGTGCCTTCTCGATAGCAGAGCGTACGTACGAAACGGCCTTATATGGATTAGTCTTAATGTTCATCATGATGATGTCTCCGAAGTGTAGTGTTCATTTAGTGTGCAATAAGCAATCATAAAGGCCACCGGAATCCGATGACCTTGAGTCTGCCTATAGTGCTACCTAATCATTTCCAACTTGAGTAGTCGGCTAGGAGTTTTGACAGCCAGTCTGACGCTGAGTCAATTGACCATCGACTGAAGGTCTTCTCTACTAAGCATTGACCACCATAGAGGCGCGGCTCGTGCACCGAGAGTGTAACACCTTGTGTGCTCCAGTCTTGAGTCATAATGACCGTCAACCCAGTGTCTTCAAAAAGTCGGCGCTCTGAGTGGCCTAAGCGAGACCACTGCGATGTGCTTCCGTCGAACAGCCATTTAGTTTGCTCAGCCATTTGTTACGCTCCTACGAAGTATTTCTCTTGGTTAACAACGCTGTCGCCCTTTGCATTACGGAAGGAACCCTTCACGCCACCACCGCGTTTCGTCTTGTTCAGCTTGCGGCCCTTAGGGATATAACCCTCGGTCTGCTGACGTTCACGGCTGCGCTCGAAGTTGATTGTGTTCTGATACATAGTGTTGCTCCTGTGTATTG
>OBDB01000084.1_pt1 | contig 43477 bp, 36 predicted proteins | sample 1518221 | NCBI WGS metagenome assembly OBDB01 (sample SAMN01760938, study PRJEB22395) | human gut metagenome | reverse complement strand
GTCGCTTTGCAAGCAAAATCCCACTAAACCCTATAGGTTGCGGATTTGAGGATATATACCAGCATTCCGGGCACCAAGCTGAAGGCTGAGGGTCCGCTCCTCATCACCCATTGGGGCATGAGCGGTCCTGCCGTGCTGAAACTCTCATCCCATGCAGCCCGCCATCTGCACGAGAACAACTATCAGATCAAAATTTCCGTGAACTGGGTACACGAGAGCAACCGCTCGCTGGTGGAAGAGAACATCCAGGGCATCATCATCGCCAACCCGCAGAAGCAGCTGGCAAGCATCCGCCCTTACAATCTGCCATCCCGCCTCTGGCTCTTCCTGATTCAGAAAATGGGATATGCACCCGAAAAGAAATGGAGCGAAATGGGAAAGAAGGGTTGCAACCTGCTGATAGAAACCCTCACCAACGACCTCTATCAGGTAAACGGCAAGGGAGCCTTCAAGGAGGAGTTTGTTACCTGTGGCGGTATCAGCCTCAGCAACATCGACCTGCATACCCTGGAGAGCAAGGTATGCCCTCACCTCTTCTTTGCCGGCGAAGTGCTCGACATTGATGCCATCACCGGCGGCTTCAATCTGCAGGCAGCCTGGACCACGGGATATGTGGTGGGACAACATATCGGAGAATAGCCTATTCCTCTTTCGATACAAAGTCTTTCACGATGCGGGTGTATTCCTCGTGATGGTCGCGATATGCCATAGCATGAACGGAGCCTTTGGCGATGAAGATAGCTTTTCTGCCCTTCGTCTTTGCCTCGTAAAGGGGATGCAGCATGGCGTAGGGCACGAAGGCATCCTTATCGCCATGGATAAAGAGCATCGGTTTGGTGCTCTTGCGAACCTGCTCTATCTGCTGCGCCTCGGCAAACGACCAGCCGTAGCGATACTGGCAAAGGGCAGAAGTGGTATTCATCAGCGGGAAGGCAGGCAAGCCAAACTGGTCTTTGAGCTGAGCGGAAAACTCATCCCACACGCTGGTATAGCCGCAATCCTCCACAAAGCACTTCACGTAATCGGGAGTCTTCTCTCCCGATACTGCCATCGTGGTTGCCGCACCCATCGAAATACCATGAATCACCTGACGGGTATTCATCACTCTTCGTTCTTCATTTTTCACTCTTTGTTCTTCACTCTTCACTTTAAAAATCTCATTGGCGATTTCCGACCATCTGATCACATCCCATCTATCCTTCCATCCCATCTGGATATGATCGCCCTCGCTCTCTCCATGTCCATACAGATCTGGCAGGAGCACATTATACCCCATATCGTGATTATAGAGATAGGCGATGTGCAGCATTCCCTCGGAGCGCACCTGATAGCCATGCACCACCACGGCTGTCTTTTCCGTAGTTTTCGGTGCATAGAGATAGATGGCATGTGCCTTGTAGCCCGACGGCATCGTGACAAAGGTATCCTTCACGCAATGGTGCTGATACACAGAGTCCATCCAGCCAATCATCCAGGGGCACTCGTTTTTCATTCTGTTCTTCCAATGCTCAGCCGTCATTCTCTCCTCCTTCGGATAGTTGAGCGAATAATTGAGCATATAGTTGCTGGCACCATACAGTCCCAGCATCACGAGCACCACCAGGCCCAGAGCCGAAGCGATGCCTATCTTTCTTATCTTTTTCTGTTTCATCTTCATTCTTATTGCCATTACAAATATCTATTATAGAGTTTCCGCTGCAAAATTAAGGAAAAAGATGGAGATGGCAAAGAAACAGAGGAAAAAATCCTGTTAAATTGAAACTATAATCTGCTCTTTTCTGCATTACCAGCACCCGTACCCTTATACTTGCTCTTGGTGGCATTGAAGTTATAAGTTACATTGACCAAGAACATGCGGGTATTATCTATACCGGTTCTGGTGAAGTGCGCATACGAATTATTATATTTCCAACTCTCATTCTGACCATGAAGCAAATCCTCTGCTTCCAATCTTACAACCAGTCGGTTGTTCAGGAACGACTTGGAAATAGACGCATCCAGGGAATTCCATGCATAGTTGACACCCAATTCGCTATAATTACGCGACTGGTAAGCGTATTCCAATCGAGCCTTCCAATGATGGGGCAATACCCAGGTATTCTCCAAATCCAGATAGAGAGAAGGACGGTTGGCATTATAGTCGCTGACATATTTCTCGGCATCAAAGAACTGATTGACCAGACCTACCGTATAGTCAAGATGCCATAAGCCTATCACCGGAGTAGCCTCAAGATAGAACTTCAGGTTCTGAATCTTATCTACATTCTCATAATATGACAGGGCTATATCCTTATTGCCCTGGAATGGTTTCATCATATATACCGAGGCATTCTTGTTGTAGATATATTCAGCAGAAAAACTCAGCCAGGAATATTGCGCATCCCATTCCAGATGATAGGCATCCGTTGGTCGCAAGTTCGGATTACCGCTTTCATAGGTATGACGACTCGTATATCGGGTATAACCGGAAAGACGGAAGTAACTTGGTCGATAGGTCTTCGCCGTGAAATTCAACGAAGAATGCCACTTGCCCTTGTCATATCCCAAGGATACATTAGGAAATACATTATCATACTTTCTGCTCATATCCGGATTGAGCACTCCTTCGGCATAATAGTCTGATTTTACATGCTCATATCTCACACCGGCATTCAGGGAATAATCTCCCAACGACCATGCAGCCTCAGCAAAAGCGGCTATGTTCTGTTCCTTGATTCTGGAATCATTGGATGCAGCCACACCACCCTCGTTCTGGTTGTTGGTATGACTATCAGAATTTGTGTATTCCGAACCAAAGTCTATGTTCAACTGGTCGGTCAAAGGATAAGAAACAACCATTTTACCAGCAAGCAACTTTCCTTTGGTATGGCTATCTGAACATACAATCTGGTCGCCCAACTCAGAACTGGTTTCTGTGGCTTTCTGTATCTGGTCTTTCGTCCGCCACAACGCAGATGCATTCAGGTCTATACTCCACTTGCCTATCTTACCATTATAATAAAAGTCAGCCTGATGCATAGGAGTCTGCTTGGAATCAGACTCATCGTTGAGATAATTTACATCTCCCTGGTGAACTCCATCCTGAAAGATAGAATAGTTCTGCCTAACAGCAAAATACTTGGTATAGCCAGAACCAAACTTATATTTCAGACCGATGGTATGATTTTCGTTGAATTCATAATTGAAACCCAGATTGGCATCAGGTCCATAATTTCTAGCATCTATGCGCCCTACTGATTTTTGATATATCTGATGCTGATTTCCATTGATATATTCATCCAATCCCAACTTATCATAGAAATACGAATCTGACCACATCAATCCACCGAATACATCCAGTCCACCCACACGGTAATTGAGATTAGCCTGCTCTTGCCAGGCATTCTTCATGGCAAAACCATATTTTGCCTGGAAATTACCACTCCATCCATAACCTTGCTTCTTGACCGTAGTAATACGAATCACCGAATTGACCTGGGCATCATACTGCGCACCAGGAGTCGTGATAACCGTCACGTTCTTCACATCCTTTGAAGATATGGTTTGCAATTCATTTTTGTCGGTCAGCTTTCTGCCATTGACATAAATCTCCGGTGTGCCTTTTCCAAACACCGAACAGTTTCCATCCTTATCCACACGCACTCTTGGAACCTGCTTCAACAAGTCGGCAACCATACCTGCATCACTCAGAATCGTACCCTGCACCTGGGTCTGGAATCCCTCGCGAGTCAGTTTTGTCTTGGGGCGAACCGCCTTTACTATCACCTTCTGCAGGTTCATCGTTGCCTCCTTCAGAGTAATTGAACCAATCTTACCTGTATTATATGTATTGCTTGTCGTAATATAGCCCACGCAACTTACTCTTACTATCACCTTTCTGGCTCCGCAGGGAATCACGAACTGGCCGTTCTCATTCGTCACACCACCATTTATCAATGAAGAATCACGAACATTCAGCAGGGCTACATTGGCGAAATCTACAGGGCGATGATGCGCATCTACAATGCGACCTATCATCTTGGTGGGAGTCTTCTGCGTACACTCCACAAAGATGTTTTCGCCATCTATCGTCATCTTCATCGGATAGAAGCCCATGATCTGGCGGATGGCATCCGGAGCTGTTCGCTTCACGATACTTGTGGTAACCGTGAAATCTTCCAGTTCATCATACATAAAGTTGATACGATAATCCTTGGTGCTCTTGGCAAGGATGGTGAGTGCTTCTGACATAGAAGTGTTGCGGAAGCTGCGGGTGATGCGTTGGGCATAGATGGTCTGAAGAGAAAGGCTCATCAGACCTGCCAGCAGCATGATATATCTTAATCTTTTCATCTTATTCCACGATTAAAGTTTGACCTTCATAACGAATATTCACTTTCTCGAAATGATTCAACAGTTCGATGATATCATCCAGACTCATGTTCTTCTCCAGTTGCAGGAAGAGACGGATATGGCGAGCCGACTCGTTCTGATAAGTTACCTGGAGATGGAAATGCCCGGCAATAGGAGTAAGGATATTCTGAAGCTCAGCGTTTTCGTAAACCAATGGGAGCTGGGCAAGACTTGCAGAATCTGTCTTTTCTTCTATGTTGGATTTCTGAGGAGCAGAAACCTGCTGGATAGAATCCTTTTGGGATGCCACGAGTTCGGTATTGCTGTTATCTGATGGCTGATGAGAACGGGTTACCAGATGAATGGCTGCAAAGGTGATGCCGGAGACAAAAAGGACGGCTGCAACGGCAGCCACCTTTCTCATCGGACTCCAGAGAGAAAACAGCTTGGCAGTTTGCTGGGTTTCTGCATTCTGACTCATCTCTTCTTTCTGCTGCTTTTCTTCTTTCAGCTTCTCCCATTCTGCATCAATCGAAGGCATCTTCATCTTTTCCTTCGACATGGCGAAATCCAGAGACTGTCGGGTCTCTATCAGCTGTTGATAGAGTTCGTTCACTTCCTTATCGCCCAGAAGTTCATCCTTTTGGGTTTCGGAATACTTTTCGGGATGCTCCAGGAGATTGAGGAGCATATCCCATTTCTGAGAATCCATTTTCTGAGGATTTATGTCAGATAATTCATGTTTCATTTTCTTTTCCTTTCTTCATTTTAGGGTTCCATTGTAAGGACGTCTTCAGACAATAGAATCATGGTTATGCTATTTTCCTTTCAACTTTTCTCTGAGCGTTCGCAAACCTTTCACTATATGCTTGTTCACTGCCGAGACGCTGATGCCCAGCTCCTCCGCCGTATCCTTATACGACATTCCTTCCCGATAGCACAATCGGATGACGGAAGCAGTCTGGTCGGTCAGGTCGTGGTCGATGCAATCCACGGCAGCCTGCCATCGCTCTTCCAGACGAGAAGGTTCTTCCTCCGTCAATTTCTCTTCCGAGAGAGGAAGAAGCCGTTTCAATCGTTCATCTCTCTTCTTTCTGGCTATGAGATTGATGCAGGCATTCTTCACGCTCCGCATCAGGTAAGCCCGGTCTGGAACCAGCTGTTTATCCCACAATCTGGAGAACACATCACTCACCACATCCCTCGCCTCCTCATTATCATGAAGCAAGGCAAAGGCGAAGCGATACATCTGCTCGTAATGGTCGTGGAACAGCCGTTCCATCCGCTGTTCTTTTTCTTCTGTCATCACGTCATTTTCTTCTTGTTTCTACTCTTATATACAAGCTTTCCTGAAATCAATTACCCCTAAAATGAAGAAATCTTCTATTTTTTTTGGAAAAACCGATGCAAAGGTAATAAAAAACTAGATAAAAGCTTGCTCTTTCGAATAAAATTGATTTAAAATTCTTCGGCATGTGGAGTGATTTGGAAGAACTCTTAGGTAGAAAAGTTGATTTGGTATCAGAAGGAACCTTACTCCCTTTTGCACAGGAATCAGTAGAACGTGATAAAATCTTAGTATATGAGAGAACGAAGTAGAGATAAAATCCGCTTAGAGCACAACAAATAAAGGAGTATCTAACAGAAGAGAAGTAAAAAACATCGGTCAAGCAAAGAGCAAACCAATAAGGTTTTGCCTTCGCTTGACCGATTGTCATATATTCATTGTTTATTAAAAGAGTTTCTTTCTAACAAAAACTACAAGCGGCTCTTTTCTTCATTACCAGCACCCGTACCCTTATACTTACTGCGCTTGGCATTGAAATTATACGTAACCTGCAAGGAGATGCTACGAGTATAGTTGTAGCAGTCTTTCATGGTACCCGAACCCTGTCCGTACATCGTCCAACGTTCCTTTGTAGTCTTGAAGATGTCATTTGCAGAAAGATAAATGATCCATGTGCGATTGGCAAACGACTTGTCGAACCGCAGATCGACGCTGTAATTACTCTTCATCATAAGAAATCCATCTGCATTGGGGGTTGCTGCATTCAGGCTGATAGCCGCGTTCATGGTTTCTGAAAGAGCGAAATTATTGTCGAGCAAGCACAACAGCAAAGGTCTGCTTAATGCCTTGCTGGCACCATACTTCCTGGTATCGAAGAACTGCTGTTTATAATAGAATCCCCACGTAGGACGGAAGATGCCAAGCTTTGGCGAAACATTGACAGAAGCATAAAGCAGCTGCTTATGGTCGAAATTCAACGACGTACTATAAGCAAATTCCTTTCCAGGATAGATATACTTGGTCCACTCTATCACATCCATCAGATATTTATACCCTGTGGAAACATTCAGCCACTTATATGTCATCATTGCCTCAACATTGAACACCTTCTCCGGTTGCAAGGTAGGATTTCCGCCTTCATAAAGGAAACGGTTGTCAAACTGCATAAAGTTGCCTAACTGTCGATAACTTGGACGATTTATTTTCTCGTTGACATTCAACTGCCAATTCCAGTTACCTTTGTTCCATGATATGCTGAGGTTAGGAAAGAAGTTGCTGTATCTTCTGCTCACATCATCCTGCTTGACTCCACCAGAGAAATAGTCGCGAATGATATTCTCGTAACGCACACCAAGACCAATGGTCCACTTGCTGAGGGACAGTCCATATTGTGCAAAGCCAGCAACATTTCTTTCATGGATATCCGTCTCTGTAGATGGCACCAACTGCTCTTCATTCAGGAACGTTCCATGAGAGTCGGTCTTCGACAGCTCTGTTCCTAAAGAAACATTTCCTTTCCACAGAGGAATATTCACAACCAACTTGCCTGCCCACATATCGCTATTCTGACGATTGCTTGAGTGTACCTCCTGATTGCCCAACTCCTTGCTGCTTTCAATACTCTCGTCACTACGTCTGTTATTGACCGTATAGTATGTGGCATTGAAATCGATACCTACCTGTCCTATCTTTCCCACATAATAAATTTCTGCCTCATGTGAACCAAGGTGAGGCTTTGCAACCTTATTCTGCCCAATGCTACCCTGTGCCACACCATTCAGAAATACATCCTGTTGGCTAGCACTATTCGTCCTGCCATTCAACATGCCATAGTATCGATAAGAGCCACCGATAGAGTTGCTGTCGTTGAGCGAACAGTCGGCTGAGAGATATTCCGACAAGAAGCGGTTGTTGGTATCCAAATTAAAATGCTGGTCGTTGTGATAATGTTTGTCGGGCAAATTGATATCGGTGTTCAGATGATTATCCTCACCAACATGATAGTCCCTCGTCCATAAGCTATTGGCTATCTCGAATTTTCTGGTCTGATACCGGGCGTTGATAAGCTCGTAATCAGATATCCATTTGTTGTATTTACCCAAAGCATCCGCGCGTAAACTGAACCCATTGGCACGGCGCTCTTTGGTACGGATACGAATTACCGACTCCACCTCGGCATCATATTCTGAACCTGGACTTGTAATCACGGAAATCGACTTGATATTGTCGGGAGTGATGTTTACAATCTCATTATTGTCATTCACTCGCTTGTTGTTGATATAGACAATCGGTGTGCCTTTTCCAAACACGGATATCTTTTGTCCATCAACAGAGACACGTGGCAACAGGTTCAGGACATCAAAAGTGTTTGCCATCTTAGAAAGCAAGGTATGCTCTACGGCAACCTCCACTCCTCCAGGCGACATTTTATACTGAGGTCTTTCACCCTTCACGACAACTCCCTTGATAATCATCGTTTCGGGCTGCAATTTGATGATTCCCATTTCCGGATTGCTGTATATACGGCTGATTGTCTTATAACCAACGTATGTGATACGGGCTAACACCTTCCGGGAATTACAAGGAATGACAAATCTTCCATTCTCATTGCTCACACCATGCCCTACGATTGTGGAATCAATGGGCGACAACAAGGTTATATTTGCATATTCGGCAGCATTGCCACTCTCATCTATAATACGTCCCTTATAACGAAGGGTTGTCTTCTGCGCACACTCCACCATGATATTATCCTCCACCTGCGTCATTCTGATGGGATAGAATCCTATCAGTTGCATGATGGCATCGGGAACACTCTGGTTTCTGATGCTCTTGGTTACCCTGAAATCCTCCAGCTCATCATACACGAAGTTGATGGTGTACTTATGCTGGCGGGCGTTCAAATCCTTCAACGCCGCCGAGAACGACACATTATTATATTGTCGGGTGATGCGCTGGGCATAAGACTGCTGAACCAAAAGCAACAGGAAGAGAAGAAGAAGCTCTCTGATAAGCTTGCCGCTAACGGGCATTGGTTTCCAAAAATCTCTCATAAACATATCCTCCTATCTTATTTCACCAACAATGTACCGTCAATATACTCTATCTGTATGCGGTCGAAAGCATTCAAAATCTCCAGGTTCTGCTCCAATGTCTTCGTCTTGTTCCAGTTGAAGAAGAGACGGATGTGCTGGGCACCGGCATCCACATACTCCACCTTGACATGATAGAATCCGGATAGTTGAGCCAGAATGGTTCCCAATTCAGCATCATCAAACACCAACGGCTTCATATCAAGAGAATCCTTGTTCTCTGCTGTTGCAGCACGAAGACTGTCGTTCGTCAGCGCCTGGGTTGTTGCCAGCTGTTCTGTCGCAGCCTTGTTATCCGCTGTCTGATCAGAAGCCGGGAATCCCAACCAGCCATTGTGAATCGCAGCCAAGGCTACCCCCGAAAGGAAGATGATGCCAACGATGGATGCAGCAATCTTCATCCGGTTGCGATAAGCGTCCTTGGCTCTGCCGGCATCCATCGCCAACTTATCCTCATGATGTGCCTGAACAAACTCCTTCCAAGCCCCATCCACATCCACGTCCTTCGGATTGGCTTTCTTGCCAGCCATTCTCGCCATCGCCAGTTCATGGAAGAACTCCTTCACTTCCTCATCGTTAAGTAGGCGCTCCACCTGCTCGTCGGTATATTTCTCGGGATGCTCCTGCATGTCAAAGAGCATCATCCGCTTTTCTTCTTTACTCATGTTTGTCATTGTCTTGCTCATTTAAATTGTTTCTTAATCCAGTCCATCGCCTTCGAGAGATGGTTGAATACCGTCACCTTGCTCACTCCCACTTCATCAGCCACCTCCTGATAAGATTTCTCCTGAAGATAGCGCAGACGGAAAATAAGTTGCCGGATAGGCGGTTCCAGGCCTTCGATGAGAAGCATCAGCCGGTCGAGCCGCTCGTCGGTCTCTTCTGAGAGAATCACATCGGCATCATCCAGCAGCAGCTTCGCCACCCTTTCCTTCACGCTCTTATGAGCTATCAGGTTGAGACAGCGGTTGCGTACGCTCCGCATCAAGTAACCGTCCTCACTCCCAGGCACCAGAACCACATCATCGGCAAGAATCTGGGCGAATACTTCGCTCACCACATCCTTGCTCTCGTCATCATCCGAAAGAATGCATCTGGCCAGATTGTACATCTTCGCATAATGCTGACGGAATAATTGTTCTATGTCCTTTTTTCTGTTCATATACTATCTATACAGTTGAGCCAAGCGAAAAACTAAGCAAAACATCAACTTTTTTGTTTTTTCCTTTAAATCCGAATCGAAATCACCAAGATTCTCCCCGGATTGGAATGCAAAAGTACACAATCTATCTGAGATAGAAGACAAATGGTAAGGATAAATCGATTTTCAGTTGATTTATTTGTTCATTCCAACATTTTTTAGTACTTTTGCCCACCAAATTACAAACAAGTAAATAAGATTGGTATAAAATAGGTATTACCAAGATAAAATAAAGAATAGATTAGATAAAGGAGAATAAGATTATGTCAACGATTATTTATCCATCACCGATATTCGGTCCGGTAAACTCCCGCCGTCTGGGTGTTTCATTGGGCATCAACCTCATGCCATCTGATGGCAAGGTCTGCTCATTCGACTGCGTTTATTGCGAATGCGGATTCAACGCCGACTTCCGTCCTAAGAAGAAGCGCCCTACCCGCGAGGAGGTAAGAGAAGGACTGGAGAAGGTTCTGAAAGAGCGCCACGACAACAACCAGCCTTTGGACGACATTACCTTCGCAGGAAACGGTGAACCTACGGGACACCCTGACTTCAAGGGAATCGTGGAAGATACGATGGAACTCTGCAAGAAATATTTCCCTGAAGCACAAGTATCCGTACTCAGCAACGCCACCTATATATATAAGGAGGAAGTGAGAGAGGCGCTGATGCTCGTGGATAACAACATCCTGAAACTGGATACCGTGGATATGGATTACATCAAGAAGCTGGACCGCCCTCAGCAGCCTAACTACGACGTGAAGGATGTAATCAAATATCTGAAGATGTTTAAGGGGCACGTCATCATCCAGACCATGTTCCTGAGAGGTGACGGTTTGGACAATACCAGCGAGCATTTCGTAGCTCCTTGGCTGGAGGCTGTGAAAGACATCCAGCCTCAGCAGGTAATGGTTTATACCATCGCCCGCGAAACACCGGACAAGTTGCTGGAAAAGGCACCAAAGGAAGTTCTCGATGCCATCAAGGAGCGTGTAGAGGCTCTGGGCATCAAGTGTACAGCCAGCTATTAAGAGATAATCAGGATAAGAAAGAAAAGCAAGTAGAAAAAAGAAAGAATGAAAGCGAAAAGTAATATCCTTATTATCAGCGACATGTGTGGCTACGGAAAGGTATCTGCCGCTGTTCAGATGCCTATCCTCTCTTATATGGGACTCGATGTGTTCAATCTGCCCACCATGCTCATCAGTAACACCTTCCCATACGGCAAGTATGCCATTCTGGAATGCACTTCTTATATCGAGGAAGCCTTGCAGAAGTGGAACGAACTGGGCATTCATTTTGATGCCATCACCACGGGTTTCATGGCTTCGGAGCGTCAGGCTAAGCTGGTGGCACGTTATTGCAGAGAACAGGCAGCACTGGGCACCGACATCTATGTGGATCCCGTGATGGGCGATTACGGCAAGCTCTATGGTGGAGCCAGTGAGAGTACCGTGAGATGCATGAAGGAGATGCTGAGCGTATCGCATCTCTGTTTTCCCAACTATACCGAGGCTTGTCTGCTGACGGATTCGGAATACAAGGAAGAGGGAATCTCGGAGAAGGAAGCCTATGAACTGATAGATAAACTGAGAGCCATCGGTTCCCACTCCGTGCTCATCACCTCGTGCATCGTAGAGGGTCAGCATGCCGTGGTAGGTTTCAATCATCTTACAGAAGAGTATTTCCTCCTGCCCTACGAAGAAATCCCCGTTCAGTTCCCGGGCACCGGCGACATCTTCTCCAGCATCATCGTGGGCAGACTGAAGGATGGCGATCAGCTTCGCCATGCCACCCGCATCGCCATGGATACCCTGCGCAACTGGATAGACATCAACAAGGATGACAAGGACAAGAACCGAGGAATTCCGATAGAAAGACATCTGGGGGACTTGTAGATTGCCATTTAGCAAACACAGAAGCAAGGGAATACCAATTAAATTATAATGGAAAAGAAAGAAACAAATACACTCAGTATATTTCAGCGACCGGTATGGGTAAGCCTGTTCGCCCTTACGGCTGCTATCTCGTGGGGATGGGCTTACCCATTGATAAAAATGGGAATGGAGGAATATCAGATTACAGCAGACATGACCGGAAGCAAGATGCTTTTTGCAGGCATCCGCTTCTTCATCTCCGGCATCATCATCCTTGCCATCGCCAGAAGCTCGCATCGTAAATTCGGATTCAAGAAGAAAGCTGTTCAAGAGAATGTCTGGTTTCTTCTCCTCTATGCACTCCTCAACACCACCCTTCATTATGCCTTCTTCTATTTCGGACTCTCGCATAATGCAGGAGCACGTTCGGCGATACTCAATTCTATGAGCGTCTTCACGGTGGTTATCCTTGCCTGTATCTTCTTCAAGAGCGACAGGATGACGTGGCAAAAGGCATTGGGCTGCATCATCGGATTCCTAGGCATCCTAGCCTTGAACCTTGGCGGAAAGGAAAGCGGTAGTTTCACTTTCCTGGGCGATGGTATGATTATCCTCAACGCCCTGTGTGGAGCCAGTGCTTCCCTGCTGACCCGAGGATTGAGCAAGAGAGTGGATGTTTTCGTAGGAACCGGTTATTCGCTGAGCATCGGTGGAGCCTTGCTGGTGATTCCTGCATTGTTAATAGGTGGCTATCTGCCAGTCATCAGCCTCTGGGGCATCACCATCCTTCTGCTGCTCATTGCCATCTCAACCATCAGTTTCGCTCTCTACAACAAACTATTGAGCTGCAATCCCGTAGGAAAGGTAGCGATATACAATTCGCTCATCCCCGTAGTAGGAGCCATCACCTCCTGCCTCTGTCTGGGCGAAACCTTCTACTGGAAGTATCTGATAGCAGGCGCATTGGCTACTGCCGGAATTTATATCATCAATAAAGGGAAGAAATAAATTCCGGCTGTTGCCCATGCGACCCATATAGAAAGCAAAGCCACCTATTTCAAGATACCCGTTTCGCGCTCCTCATTGTTGATATTCCGCTGTATCTTACGGTATTCCTTTCCCCGATTGATATTCCAGGTAACACCGATACGGAGCAAATTACCTCCCGAATTGTCATAACCACGAACCTGCTTACGGAGCAAGGCATTGACGATTTCTGCTGAATAGGATTTCGGATGAGCCATAAACGGATTATGCATATAGAGCGTAAAATCGAAATCACCTATATGATAACTGGCTGAGGCTGCCAATGAAGGAGGATTATGCCCGATATTCTCTCCCTCCATAAAGTTCCAACCGCTATCAGCATACAGCATCACTGTCCATTTTCCCCAATATCCCTGTAATGTTCCACTATAATTATAAGCGGTATAACAATGACTGTACTCATCGCCCTTATTGAAAAAACGGTAAATACCTGCGTTCACAGATAATATAAGGTGGTCGGGGATAATGTCAAACCGGGTATCATTCGTAAGATACAACATATTACAATGGGGCTGATTCGTCTGGGAATAAAGAAACTGATCATTTTCCGTGCGGGTGTATTTCGCCAAATCACAATGACGATTGATGCGATAATTCAAGGTAAAATCAGTATTTATCCTTGGTTTACTGAAAGAGAATACCACCCAGTTCTCATATCTACTGTTAGGCTTAAGCGAAGGATTACCCACAATCCATTCCATACTGTTCTTTCGAATACGGGTATCCGAAATCATAGCTATCTGCGAAATATGCTGTGATAATTCACTTCCCAAGCGAATCTGAAACGAAGATGTCAAGGAATAAGCCAATGTGAGTTTCGGACGACAAAGCCAAAAACTAAATTCCTCATCTCCCTGTCGATAAGACTGATTACTCAACCCGAAGCCAGCCACATAAGTTAAACGGGATGTTCCTTCCTTGAATTGTCCCAAACTTCCCTTGATTTGTGCAAAACCATAAATACCCAATGAACGGATACCATTCTCGCTAACCACATCACCCAAATACTGATTATCCATATATTTCCAGTTCAAGTTGGTTCCTGCAGAAAAAGTAAAGGGTTTCAACCGGTTTTCATAGATAGCCTCGGCTATGAGCGAATAGGTCTTTCCATCTACCTGATATTGATAGGGTTCGCCCTCACCTTCATAATAGGCTCCTTTGGTGTGGATATAAGTGCCCAAAACATCTGCCGACAAAGACTGATGCTTGCCCAACTGATGATAGAAATACAAATCGAGAGCAGGAGTAAAATCCCTCCCCTTGCTGGTTCTGTAAACAGGATACGCAGGCTTTCCAGATTCAGAAAACCACACCTCATTCGATGTATAAGGCTGATTGCTGAAATCCGTGGTAAGCGTTGTCTGGAATACATATAATGCAGAATCAGCCAGATTATACTTCAATTGCAATGTATTATCATAATTTCGAGTTGCCACATTCATGATTTTTCGAGATATCTGATACTCAGAACCATCATGTAGAAGATATTGAGCATCCTCATTATATTCGGATGCCTTATTATCCACATAAGTCTGCTCATATAAAATATTCAATTGGCTCTTGCCCCTGTTGACGGATGCATAGACATCGTTCGAACCGAGCTTGGTAGTTAGCGCATTAGTCAGGTTGAAGCCCAAACTGCCACCCGATGAAGCCCTGCGGGTATGAATATCTATCACGTATGCAATATTCTTTCCATATCTTACGCCAGGGCTGTCGATATAATCTACACTCATAATAGAAGCTACATCCAGCATCTGTACATCATGCATATTGGCGAGAATGCCATTGATACGAATCTGCACTTCTCCCTTATGATCGGTAGCAGAAATGGAACGGCCAGCCTCATCAACCCTGATATGAGGCAAAGCCAACTTTCCTAAAAGCGAAAAACCAGAAAAAGAACGCTGCTTCTGAATATCGTTTGGGAATATCAACTTGCCATCTTCCTTGTTGACTACTCGTGCCGCCTTCACAACAACCTCTTGCAAGGCTATAGAATCATTCGATACCTTCTGGATCTCCTGGGCACGTATTTCTGCACAAGAGATCAATGCCCACAACATCAGCATAGCTGTTAACAATTTACTTTTCTTCATTGTCATCATATACTTTTTCTAAAACTTGTTTTCTGCTGCAAAGGTATCAAAAAGAGAAGACCGAAGCGAAAAATATGGCTGACATGAGTCTGACATTTATCAATTAACGAATATTATATCTAGTTTTATACCATCTTTCATAGAATTTCTGTACTTTTGCATTTGAATCTTTAAACAGTATATCATTTAAACAGAATAGATAATATGAAACTGAAAGCATATCATTCCATCCTCATCTTCGCCATCCTTGTGATGTCTGCGGCATTCTCCAGCGTAAGCAACTACCGCAAGGCACAGCATGCCATTGTACAAGATATGAACAAAGCTTTGGCTCTGACTCTTCAGGAAAATAAATATCAATGGATTACGCCTGATACCATCCAGAGCTACCGCTCACATCTCAGCATTGACCTGCTGAAGTCGACAAGTAATCTCTGCTATGTGATGGAAGACAGAAGAAGAGGCAAGAACAATTTCCAGCTGGTAAATAGCGCCAACCTGCTCAGCAGCAAAGAGATGCTCCTCAACGAGCATTCTATCCAAAGTTATGCCAACTGTTCGATGGCAGATGTTTTGAGTATGAGCAACCAGCGGACATCTTTGACGCTTACCCTCATGGCTATGATTTGGGCAATTGCATCGCTATACTATCATCGCAGAAAACAACCCTGGAATCATGAGGCCGATATGCTCGGCACCATGTGCTATTCTCAAGACGAGGATTCCTTCTACAATCAGGAAAGCGGACAAGCCATCAAGTTTACTCCGATGCAGCACCAACTGATGCAACTCTTCTTCAACAATACGCATCATCAACTCTCCAAACAGGAGATTTGTGATGCTCTTTGGCCCAAGAAACCGGATGCCAGCGAAACGCTCTATACCTTGATTCGCCGTATCAAACCGGTGATTGAGCAGAATAGCAACCTCATGATTGAGTCGGAAAGAGGCAAGTCTTATCGACTGATTATCAGATAAGTTCAGAAATGTCAGTCAAATGTCATACTTATTATTTGGCAGTTTCCCATCTTCTTCATACCTTTGCAGCTAAAATATAAAAGTGGCAAAGATATGAAGAAGATTTTTTTGATAGCAGTTGTCTTGCTGATGATGATAAACTTCATCATCAACTATCAACATGAGGTTACAAAAGAGAAGCATACACCGATGGCGGATTTCAAGACCAAAGTAGAGATGGCGCCCATGAAGGAATACAATGATCCTGACTTCGGCTACGTTATCAAATATCCTTGCTTCTTCCAACAGGAGGATACTTCGGTATCGGGATACCAGGGCTATGCCCGCTTCTCATTCACCAATCATGCCAACATCATCCTGGAGAGTTACGTTACCCCCAACTATAGCAACACCCTTCAGGCTTGTGCCGATTCTCTAGCCCAGAAGCTTCATTCGGAAAGGACGATGCAGGCATCGAATAAGGCATTCATCCTCTCCGGTCCTGTTTATGAAAACGGAGTAAGAGTAGATGGCTACAGTCATTACGATAAATTCATCAAAAGTGGTAGAATACTCTTCGTTTATTCCCTCACCTATCCCGACAGTTACAAGCCAGCCATGCCCCGACTGTTCAAACTCATAGATGACTGGAAGGTTTTAGGTGCATATTAATCTGCCTTGAAGATATCCTCGTAAGCCTCTTGGAATTGTATAAAAACAGCTTTCAAAGAAGATAAAAGCACTTGATTATTTGCATATATCAAATAATAATTGTACATTTGCGGTGTAAATATAAACATCGAAGATTATGTCAATATTCAGTCGCTTCTTTGGAAGGAAGAACAATCTCATCGTAAGCTCTGACATCGTGAAGAAAGATGCCAGAAGCAGGAACATTGCCTTCGTGGATACCGAAGTGGGACTGAAAGACCATAAAATACACGACATCGGAGCATTGCGTTATGACGGAGCCAACTTTCACCAAGCATCGCAGACGGCACTGAACAAGTTCCTGCAAGAAGGAAAGGTTAACTATATCTGCGGTCATAACCTCATTCATCACGATGCCCGCTATCTCCAACTCAACGGCATACTGGTAGATACCCTCTATCTCTCCCCACTCCTCTTCCCCAAGCGCCCTTACCATCATCTGGTAAAGGACGACAAACTGATGAGCGAGCAGATGAATAATCCAGTCAATGACTGCGAGAAAGCCAAGGAATTGCTGATGGATGAAATCGCTGCATGGAATCAATTATCAGAAAGGAAAAGGAAAATCTTCACCTTGCTGCTACAGCATGAAGAGGAATTCAGAGGATTTCTGATGTATGTGGGAGCCATCGAAAAGGATGATGCAATCATAGAAGTTTCAGAATTCATTCTTTCTGAATATAAGAATCATATTTGCGCCCATGCCGACATTCCGGCTCTTGCAGCCCAGTCGCCTTGCGGCTTGGCATACGCCTTGGCCCTCATAGGCACAGACGATTATCAATCTGCAACCCCAGGTTGGGTGCTCTGCCATTATCCCGAAGTAGAACATATTATCTATATGCTCTGCCATACTCAATGCACCGATGGCTGCGAGTATTGCAACCGCATGCTCGACATTCATCACAACCTGAAGCAACTCTTCGGCTATGATGCCTTCCGTACCTATGACGGCGAACCGCTGCAGGAACAGGCATCGCAGGCAGCAGTGGATGGTAAGTCATTATTGGCGATATTTCCTACGGGTGGCGGCAAGTCGCTCACCTTCCAGTTGCCAGCCCTGATGGATGGCAGAACCATACATGGACTCACTGTGGTTATCTCGCCTCTGCAATCATTGATGAAAGACCAGGTAGATAATCTCGCAGACCGCGGCTTCACCGATGCCGTAACCATCAACGGTCTCCTCGACCCTATCTCCCGCTCCCTAGCCATCGAACGAGTGCAGAGCGGAGATGCCACCTTATTATATATAGCACCAGAGATGTTGCGCTCCAAAACCATCGAGCGCATTCTGATGGCACGGCATGTGGTGAGATTCGTCATTGATGAAGCTCACTGCTTCTCTGCATGGGGACAAGACTTCCGGGTGGATTACCTATACATCGGCAAGTTTATCAAGGAATACCAGGAACGTAAGTTTGGCAAAGATGCAATGGCCCGCAATCATGGTCAAACCCTGATACCCGTATCTTGCTTCACCGCCACTGCAAAACAGAAGGTGGTGCAGGACATCTGCGACTATTTCAAGCATTGGCTGGGCACCGACCTCCAGCTCTTCGCCTCATCAGCCTCACGTACCAACCTGCACTATTCCGTTATCCACGTAGATAGTGACGGCAACAAATACAATCTACTGCGTTCACTGGTGGAACAGGCAGATTGCCCTACCATCATCTACGTATCCCGCACCAAGCGCACCCGTGAACTCGCCCAGAAACTGACCCGTGACGGTATATCCGCCCTGCCCTATAATGGCAAGATGGATGCCGATGAGAAGATACACAATCAGGATGCCTTCATGAGCGATAAGGTAAGAATCATCGTTGCCACCTCCGCCTTCGGCATGGGAGTAGATAAGAGCGATGTGGGGCTGGTTATCCACTACGACATCTCCGACTCTCTGGAGAACTATGTACAAGAGGCTGGACGTGCAGGAAGAGATCCACACCTCAATGCCAAATGCTATGTACTCTATAGCGACGAGGACTTGGATAAGCACTTCATCCTGCTCAACCAAAGCAAACTGAGCATCAGTGAGATACAACAGGTATGGAAAGCCGTTAAGGATTTTACCAAGCAGCGCCCACACGTAAGCTGTTCGGCGCTGGAGATAGCCCGCCAAGCCGGTTGGGATGACTCGGTATCCGACATAGAAACCCGTGTTCGCACCGCCCTTTCTGCTCTAGAACAGAGCGGATACATAGAGCGTGGCAACAACATTCCGCACGTCTATGCCACAGGTATCACCGTCAAGAACATGGACGAGGCAAGACTGCGCCTCACCGAATCACCCCTGTTCTCTGAAGATGAGATGAAGAATGCCATCCGCATCATCAAGTCGCTCATCACCCAGAAGCATATAGCCAAGGCACAGGATAGCGAGGCTGAATCCCGCATCGATTACCTCGCCGACATCCTAGGACTCAGCAAGCGAGACGTCATCTCCTCCGTTGACCGAATGCGACAGGAAGGCATCCTTGCCGATACCCGTGACATATCAGCCTATCTGCAAGACATCAGCGACAAGCAACGCAAGCCTCAGCAGATGCTGGAGAACTTCGCCAAACTGGAAAGATACATTCTGGAACATATCCCGGATGAATCGCTGCATATCACATACAAACAACTCAATGACAATGCCGTACACGACGGCATCAACACTTCAACCGAAAAGAAAATCCGCACACTGCTATACTTCCTGGCAGTGAAGGGATATGCGCACAAGAAGGAAGACGGCGTCCGCAATCTTATCGTGACAAGAGACAAGGATATAGAGACCATCATCAAGCGATTCGAAAGACGAATTGAGGTTTGCCGATTCATCATCGAAAGACTATACAGCCTGGCTGAGGAAATAAGTAAAACTATAACAGAAGAGAACAACAATAGCTCTTCTGAAGAAAAGAATCCTTCAGAAGAAAAAGGTTTAGGAAAAGCCTCTGTCTCAACAGATAATTCAAAAGAGAAGCCTCTCCAATTCTCGGTAGTTGAACTTCTGAACAATCTGAAATCCAGCAACCAGTCACTCTTCTCCGACTTCTCTTCCCTGCAGTTGGAAGACGTGGAGGAAGCCTTGCTCTATCTCTCCAAGATAGGAGCCATGAAGCTGGAAGGAGGATTCCTGGTACTCTACAATGCAATGGCAATTAAACGCATCAAGGAACCTCGCCTCCACTATAAGCAGGAGGATTATCGCATGCTCAATGAATTCTACAAGCAGAAGATTCAACAGATTCACATCGTGGGCGAATATGCCAACCTGATGGTAAGGGATTATGACGCCGCCCTGCAATATGTGCAGGATTATTTCCAGATGGACTACCATCACTTCATCTCAAAGTACTTCAAGGGCAACCGGGAGACTGAGATAGAGCGCAACGTAACACCTTCGAAGTATAAGAAACTCTTCGGAATGCTCTCCAAGAGACAGAAGGAAATCATCGACGACCACGAGTCTCGCTGCATCGTAGTCGCTGCCGGTCCTGGCAGCGGCAAGACACGTGTGCTCGTACATAAGCTTGCCTCTCTCCTGCTGCTGGAAGATGTAAAGCACGAACAACTCCTGATGCTCACTTTCTCTCGTGCAGCCGCTACCGAGTTCAAGCAGCGCCTGATGCAACTCATCGGCAATGCCGCCCATTTCGTAGAAATCAAGACCTTCCATTCTTACTGTTTCGACCTGCTGGGCAGAGTTGGCAATCTGGATGAGGCTGGAGATGTGGTTAAGCAAGCCGCCGAAATGATTAACAATGGAGAAGTGGAACCCAATCGCATCAGCAAGACCGTGCTCGTTATCGACGAAGCGCAAGACATGAGCAAGGATGACTATGCCCTTGTCACAGCTCTAATGAAAGCCAACGAAGAGATGAGGGTGATAGCTGTAGGCGATGATGACCAGAACATCTATGAGTTTAGGGGTTCCAACTCGCAGTATCTCTATGAACTGACCCAGACAGAACACAGCCGTTTCATCGAGATGACCGAGAATTACCGCAGCCTTCGCCACATCGTGGATACTGCCAACGACTTTGCCCGCAACATCCGCCAACGAATCAAATCTACCCCTATCATCTCCATGAGTCAAGAAGATGGAGAGGTAAGAATCGTGAAGCATCCATACGAGATTCTGGAGAAAAAAGTTTATATGTATCAGCCTATCCTAGAAGATGTTACGCGATTACTTGGAAGTAACGCTTCAAAAGAAGACGATGCTTCTTCCCGCAAGAAGAACGAAACCATCAGCATCCTCACGCAGACCAATGAGGAGGCTGTCATTATGCTGGCTCTTCTTCACAGCCATAACATCAAGGCCAAGCTGGTACAATCAATGGACGGCTTGCGTTTCTGGAATCTGGCAGAGGTAAGATACTTCTTGAAGAAGATAGACCAAGGCATCAAGGAGACGAAATCCCCTATCATCCCTGATGATATTTGGGAAGCAGCAAAGCAGCAGACATTCCAAAAGTATGCCAGCAGCCAGGCATTGCCATATCTGCGCCGCAGTCTCCAGGTATTTGAGCAGACCAATCGTGCCAAGTACTACAGCGACCTGAGGGAGTTCGTGTTCGAATCATCAGTAGAAGACTTCTGTGACATCTCGAAATCAGACATCGTGGTCAGCACCATCCACAAGGCAAAAGGCCATGAGTTCGACCATGTACTGATGCTCATTACCCATCCCGAACATCCTACTGATGACATACTGCGCCGATACTATGTGGGCATGACCCGTGCCAAGCGTACACTAACCATCCACACCAACGGCAATCTCTTCGACAGTCTGAAAAGTGCCCAGCATCTCTATGATGCCCAAGCCTACGATGAGCCCAACGAAATAGTGTTTCAGCTCTCACACAAGGATGTAAACCTGGGCTTCTCCAAGCCTCACAAGGATGCTATTCTTTCCTTGAGAAGCGGTATGCCGCTAACCTACCACGACCATTGCTTCTGTCTCCCATCAACAGGCAGAGACATAGCCCAGCTCTCCATCAAGATGAAGGAGAAACTAGGCAAATGGGAGTTGAAAGGCTACAAGGTAACTGCTGCCCGAATCCGCTTCATCGTGGCATGGAAGTCAAAGGATGCACCGAGGGATGAGAAGGAATCCGCCATCGTGCTCGCTGATTTGGTGATGGAAAAATAAGGTAAATTCATCAAAAATCTATCACCAAACGCTATTTATCCTTTCTTTTTATACACAAAAGTGTAATTCTTAAACCACACTCTTGAGAAATACACTTTTGTGTCAAAGGCTTTTTCCTATAAAGCTATACTTTTGCAGCAGAAAAATAAAAGAATCAAGCAAAACTGTAGCAATATGAAGGAAAAAGTAATTTTTACCACAGCGTTGTGCCTCTCGGCTATGACTCCGATGATGGCGCAGAATATCACCGGCAAGGTGATGAATACCAAGGGAGAACCTTTGGCGTTTGCCAATGTAGTATTATTGAATAGAACAGACTCGGCTTTCGTCAAGGGCGCAGTGAGTGGAGAGGATGGCAGCTTTGTCATCGACTCTTCCTGCAACGGCGGAATCATCAAGGTGACATCCGTAGGCTATAAGACAATCTGCAAGGATTGCACTGGTGAGAATGTGGGCATTATCAAGATGGAAGAAGACAGCAAGATGCTCGGCGAAGTTGTCGTAAAATCATCCCTGCCTAAGACTATTCTGAAGAATGGCGGAATGACGACAACCGTCGTCGGATCCGTACTTGAGAAGGCAGGAACCATGGAGAACCTGCTCGACCGCATCCCCAACGTGTCTGCCCAGAATGGCAGCATCAAGGTATTCGGACACGGTGAGCCTGTTATCTATATCAATGGACGACAGATGAGAGACAAGAGCGAGCTGGACCGTTTGCATTCAGATAACATCAAGTCGGTGGAAGTCATCACTAACCCTGGTGCTCGTTACGCAGCCAGCACCAAGGCGGTCATCCGTATCACAACGAAGAAGATACAAGGCGAGGGCTTCGGATTTGACGCTACAACAGAAGGATCGTACGACGAGAAAAAGAACATTGGAGGATATGGCAGGCTGAATATGAACTATCGCAAGAATGGATTAGAGCTAGGCGCATACGCCTTTGGGGCAAAGCAGTACCAGCCAAACAATCAAGACTTACAGCAGAAGACTTATCTTGAAAAGACGTGGAACCAGAAAAGTGAAAACAGACAAGTAAATATAGTAGAAGCCATGAACTTTCGCCTGGATGCCAGCTACCAGTTGGATGCCAACAACTCTATAGGTGCCAACTTTGGCTTTTTGAGAAATCCGAAACAGACCTGCGAAGCCAATATGGCTACAGAAATATGGCAAGATGATGAGCGGACAGAGAACTCTGACAGCCACGGTAGTTTCTTCGAGCAGAAGAGTACTCTTTCAAGCAACATTTACTATGTAGGAAAGATTGGCAAACTCGGCATCGACTTCAATACCGACTGGCTTTGGTCGAAGAATAACGAGGACGTTGTTACAAAAGAGCAATATCAGGAAGTGGGGATGGATGCGCAGAGCCAAACGGTTCATAGCCTTACAGACAAGAAATATCGTTTGTTGGCTTCCAAGTTGGTACTTTCCTATCCTTTGTTGGGTGGTGAGTTATCTTTAGGTGGTGAATATTCCAACACGCATCGCACATCCAAGTATCAAGTGGTACCAACCAACTTCGTGCCGGATGACGACAGCCGTATTACAGAAAGTATGACTTCTTCATTCTTGACCTATTCAAGAGATTTCGGAAACATGAGCATGGAGGCAGGACTGAGATACGAATACATCGACTTCAACTACTATGAATATGGCAAGTATGTGCCTGGGCAAAGCAAGTCGTATGGCAATTGGTTCCCATCGCTCAGCTTATCGATGCCTGTAGGCAAGGTACAGATGCAGTTGAGCTATGCTACCGACATCGATCGTCCTTCCTATAATTACTTGCGTAGCGGTATTCAGTATGACAACCGCTACACGTATGAAACGGGAAATCCATTCTTAGTATCAGAGATAAGCAAAAATCTCAACTACGAATTGACTTACAAGTGGTTGACTTTCGATATGACCTACAGCCATACTTCGCATACGATGATGTCGAATATGGAGACTTACAAAGACAATCCTGCAATAGGACTGCTTAAGCCTGTGAATGGAAAGGCATATAATCATGTAGAAGCATCCGTCAACTTATGCCCTTCGTTTGGCATTTGGCATCCTTCATTTACGGCATCTGTGACAAAACAGTGGCTTGATATGGATGCACATGATGGCAAAATATCCAACAATCCGATGGCAGTATTCAACTTTAATAACACCTTCAACACCAAGTTGGCAATGTTAACGTGGATGATGTCGTATACCACAAAAGGATATGAGAGAAATATATGTTTGTATAAGCCAAAATTTTGTACCAATGTATCTGTATATAAGTCTTTCTTGAAAGACCGTTTGTCGTTCCAGCTCTTTGTCTATCATTTATTTGGAACAGACATTAGCCACATGATTGCTCATTATGGCAAAATGAAGGACTTGATTGTTGATATACAGTCAACAAGCAAAGTGTCGCTTACTGTACGGTATAAGTTCAACACTACAAGAAGCAAGTATAAGGGTACGGGTGCTGGAGAAAGCCAGAAGAACAGAATGTAATCTGTCTATCTGCTGAATCCAGTAATGGTGTAATGACAATAAATCTCTCTATAAATGAACAACCCAATAAAATTGTTGATTAGTGGCGCAGACATGGGAGGCTTGATAACCTCCTGTGTCTTGCGCCATGACTTCCATGAAAGCCCTCGGCAGGAAGATAGATTTCAAATCTATCGCATAGAAAAGGATACGCTGACGATGGAAGATGTGGATGCATGCGACTTGTCGGGCATCCGGTATGCGGTGAATGCAAGCTTGCATGACAACGAAGCCTCTTTCGCTTTCGATGAGAAATGTAAGGAGCAGGGCATCACCGTTATCCATGCCGTCAATCTTGGCAAGGCTGCCTTTCTCGCTGTAGAGAAACCGAAAGGCTATCCATTCAGCGAAGTAGTGAAAAAAGGAACGGATGATTTCCGTTGCTTACTGGGCAAGTATATCTCGCAGTACGGTATGTTCTGGCAGATGCCTGTGCCTTGGATAGATGAAGCCATCAGGCATTATTCTGAGGAGTCTTTCCCGCAACTGGGCATCGGGGCATATATTGCCGCCGGCTATTGTGCCAACATCCTCGTAAACCTTGCGGAAGGCAAGGAGGTGAAATACTTCCCCAAGTTCTATCTCTCGCCATTGTTGGAAGAGATATGATTGCGATTATATCATCTGATAGTTTGTGGCATGAAACAGTGCCTCGGCAATGTTCTTCACGCCTATCTTGGCGAAAAGGTTGCGCTTGCAAGCCTTTATCGTATCCACCGACTTGCATAGTCGGTCGGCAATATCATTCATCGTGTAACCTTGGGCAGACAATCTCAAAACATCTCTCTCTGTCTCGCTCAAGGTTATGCCTTCTTTCTTTTCCCACTTGTGGCGCAACGTGGAATATTCAAAATAGCTACGCTCACCATTCTTCTGCATGATGATGTGTCCCGGTTCATCGGTTGCTGCCAATGACACGGTGCAGAGGGCAAGCCAGATTCTTCCATCATCAGAAAGAAGTATCGGAGTGAGGTGATGATGAATCAATCGGCTATGCCTGCCATTGGTAAGATGAAAGTCGTACGAGATGGTATAGTCCAGACGGTCGCCCACAGGCAATTCATTGAAAAGATCAAAACCTTTCTTGTTCACTTCGAGTAGCATCTGCAGGTCGGCATCCGGAACATGGTCCATATACATCTGATAGCCAGCCTCCATCAATTGCTCGGGTTCCAATCCGCAGAGATAAGCGAGGTTGTCTGATGCATAGATGAAGTCCTGATGAAAATAGTCAATGATATAGACACACTGGTAGGTGCTGCGGGCAAAGGCCTTTGCCGCATTCACCAATAATTCAATCTTATCGTAATCTTCTCTGTTGATATGATTCACCTCATTGGAATGGAGGAAGAAATCGTCTTTTTCTTTATTCATAAGCTATTCTGAATATTACTCTTTCTATCTGTTCTCCGATTCAGCAAGCCATCGGATCTCTTTTTAAATACGCTATTCGGATACAAAAATACATATTTTTATTTGATTTCAACTCTATCGTATTGTTTATTTACAGATAATTAACCGTAAAAGCAGAAGACTTACACAAAGACGCTGATGATTCTCGTTAACCACTGGATATGAGTAGTACAACCCATACGCATTCTGCATTTCCTTGTTCTTGAAATCTTACTGATTGTTTGTAATGTTCTGATAATCAATGCTAATCCGAATGACAAAATGGCAAAAGAAACAAATTAGGAACAACAAAATCAAGAAACCCCAAAATGAAAGCATGAGAAAATATAAATTAACACTGAAAACAATGATAAATTTCCGATTTTGACATTTTAAGAACATGGCAAATAGAACAAATATTTATGAACGCATATATGTATCTTGCCATGTTGGGAAATCAATTGCTTAGTTCCATTTTTGCAGATTATATTTCTATTTTGTCTAAATTACGACGGAATACAGCAGATATTCAAGGGATTTGGATGGATTATCAAAATAAAACGTTATTTTTGTAGCATAAAAACGATAAAAATATGAAGGTAAGCACTATGAGAGAAATAAATCCCAAAGAAACCACCCGTGCATATGCATTTGAGCTTTGGATGAAAGCCCCGATGCCAATGGTTACGTTTTTCAAGATTTTAGATGTCAATCGTCTTGTTAAAATCAGCAAAGAGTCAGGTATGAAATTCAATATGCTGATGTGCTGGTGCATCGGCAAAGCGGCAAGCAGTATCAAGGAATTTTATATGCTGCCTGTCGGAGACAAATTGATGCAATATGATGCTATTGCAGTTAATACCATTGTTATGAACAAGGACAATGAGGTAAGTTCATGTGATGTGCCGTTTTCTGATGATTTGCAGCTATTCAATGAAGATTATCTGAAATTGACAACGGAAGTAGCCCGAAGCTGTGAGAACCACGATTTGACAGAAAGCATGGTAATAGGGACTTCCGCACTGGCCCAATATGAAATTGACGGTGCGGTAGGTATGTACAGCGGTATCTTCAACAATCCGTTTATGATATGGGGCAAGTACCATAAAGGTTTCTTCAGAACGACACTAACGGTTTCATTCCAATTCCACCACACTCAAATGGACGGGGCACATGCTGCAAAGTTCCTGGATCGCTTGCAGCAGGAAATCAATAAATTACTTGTATAGCGATGAATATGGAAAAACAAAGTTTGATACTTCGTTCCTGGACAGAAAACGTTGCAGAGTCTCTTTATAATTATGCCAAAGTTCCAGCTATCGTCCCTATTGCTGGATGGCCTCCTCATACATCTGTGGAAAACAAAAATAAAAAAATATACAGGAAAAATTAGACAAAAATCCGGATTATGTAATGTGTAAAAAATAACTTCCGCAGTTTTCTGCGGTTAAGAGCAACATTTGACGATAGAAAGAAAACTCGTATTTTTGCAGCATATATATTAATATTGATAGATATGGAGAAGAAACAAATCATAGAAGCAATGCACAATAGATTGCATGAGATTGATCCTCATGCAAAAGCCATCTTGTTTGGTTCCCGCGCTAGAGGTACTGAACATGAAGGAAGTGATTGGGATGTATTGATTCTTCTAGACAAACCAAAAGTTACGCTTCAAGATTACGATAAGTATTCTTATCCACTAAGAGAATTAGGCTGGGATATTGATGAAATCATCAACCCTGTACTTTTCTCCCAAAAAGAATGGGAGGAGAACCATTATACCTTATTCAATCATAACGTAAATAAGGAAGGAATTGCAATATGATGAAGGGAGTTACAAATTTTACTGCACAACAGCTGGATTACAAGCGCACAACACGTGTTGTGCGAGCGCATAACAGCTGATATGCAAGCGCACAACAGCTGTTGTGCGACTGACGGAAGTGACTTTCCCGGCAACATATACTTACTGTTCCAACAACTTATCCTACTTATTCCGACAACTTATAAAAGCTTCTTACGATGCTTATTCCTATTGAAAAGCAGTTCTCACCCACATCAATAACACAGCTTATTCGTATCTATCAAACCACTCATCCATATTAGTGCCATTTTTATTTGGTAGTTTAAGAATAAAAGATTACCTTTGTATCGCTAAACAGAAAGAAGAATACGATGGCTATAAAATATGAAATCCATTATCTTCCCAATGCAGGAGGAAATGAAGAGACTCGCCGATTCGCCCATATCTTTGAGCAAACAGCTATGACTGATAAGGAGATGATCAGCCGAATCGCCAGACATAGCTGTCTGGGAGAAGGAGAAGTTTCGTCCGTACTCATGAAACTGCGTGATATCATAGAAGAAGACCTGCAGGATGGAAGACGTATCAACATTCCGGAAATAGGTTATCTCTCGCTCTCGGTAGATCTGGATATGGATGAACTGAAGCCAGACAATAAAGTGAGAGCTGAATATGTAAGCGTAAGAGGCATCAAGTTTCGCCCCAATGCAGACCTGCTGAAACAGGTGAAATATAATACCCATTTCGAGAAATCACAATATACTTCCCGCTCCTACCCTTTCTCTGAAGATACATTGAAGGAGAAAATAAGAGAGTATCTGAAGCATAATCGTTCCATTAACAGAAAAGTACTGGAAGCGGAATTTCATATCCGTAAACAGACAGCACTCAACTGGCTGAAGAAACTGGAAAAATCCGGATTTCTGATAAAAGAAGGTTCCCGGAATGCGCCGGTTTATTTCCTGGCTGAAGAATAGGAGCCCATCGGATGATAGGTCTCATCATGATAGAACTCTCTAGATGACTGCAAGCCATAGCCTCCGCGACCATCTAGGCTTCATTACATTAAATCTACCCCCTAAAGATAAAGTAATATGCCAAATAAAGAAGAAAAGAGAATAACAGAGCAGAGTTCGCTCTACGAACATCTGGAAAAGATGAGCGTGGATGAACTCACCGCTCATATCAATGTAGAAAACAAGAAGGTGGCTGTGGCAATAGAACAAGCATTGCCTGCCATTAACCAACTGATTTCCGCCATCGAAGAGCAGCTGAAGAAGGGCGGAAGACTCTTCTATGCCGGTTGCGGAACGGGCGGAAGACTGGCTACACTCGATACCATCGAGGTGCAGAACACCTATGGCATCGACGGTTCACAGATACAAGCCATCTTCCCCGGAGGCATCGGCTGCCTTACACAAACAAGGGAATCAAGAGAAGACGACCTGGAGAATGGTTGGCACCAGCTCTGCGACAAGCATATCTCAAAGCTGGATTTCGTGCTGGGTTTCTCGGCAAGCGGCACTACTCCCTTCGTGCTTTCCATCTTGCAGCATTGCAAGGAGGCAGGTATTCCTACGGGTTGCATCGTCAACAATCCTCATGCTCCCATCGCCCAAGCAGCCGATTATCCCGTAGAAGTCATCACGGGACCGGAATTCGTAACGGGAAGTACCCGCATGAAAGCCGGTTCATCGCAGAAGATGATTCTGGATATGATCAGCACTTCTCTTCAGATCAGACAAGGACGGGTGGAAGGCAACAAGATGGTGAACGCCAAGCTTATCAATCATAAACTCATCGACCGCGCCTGCCGTATCTTCATGGAACGCAATCCGGAATATACGGATTACGAGAAAGTGAAGCAACTGATACTGAAAGCTGGAAGCGTGAAGAAGGCGGAAGACTTGCTGAAGAGTAAAAGCGATTTAGATATTTAGACAAAACTTCACCTTATATAAATAGAACTATCAAGATTTCACCTTATATAATAGGACTATATGGCAAAGAAAGCAATTGTAATGGGTGCCACATCGGGCATCGGAATGGAAGTGGCAAAACTGCTTGCTGCAAAAGGATGGCAGGTAGGAATTGCCGGAAGAAGAATTGAAAGATTGCAGGCTCTGATTTCGCAGGGCGGCATTACCTGCTACCAGCAAATAGACGTGACTTCTCCCGATGCTCCTGCCCAACTTCTCGAACTCATCGATAAGTTGGGAGGCATGGACCTCTACTTCCATAGTTCCGGCATTGGCTGGCAGAATAATACGCTGGATATAGAAAAGGAGTTGAAGACCCTGGAAACCAACGGCTTGGGATTCACAAGAATGGTGGATACAGCATTCAACTGGTTTGCTACTCATCATCATTGCAACCCCAAAGCCCGCATTGCCTGCATCACTTCCATCGCCGGAACCAAAGGTCTCGGTGCTGCACCTGCCTACTCTGCCACCAAGCGATTCCAGAACCATTATCTGGAATGCCTGTCGCAGCAGGCACGGATGCGTCATCTCCCCATCGCCATTACAGATATCCGACCAGGTTTCGTAAAGACCGACCTTATCGCAGGCAGCAGCTATCCGCTGCAACTCAAACCGGAAGATGTGGCGAAGCATATCGTAAGTGCCATCGAAAACGGAAAGGAAGTTAAGGTGATAGACTGGAGATATGATATCCTCGTCTTCCTCTGGCGACTCATTCCTAGATGGTTATGGACGAGATTGAAGATTACAACATAACAACTTTATTCCTTTCTGATGACAATCGTCTTGAACCAGTCTTTCAATACTCCCGCATATTGATCCTGCGAATCAGACAGCAGGATGACAACCTGGGAACCATCTTCTAACTTGGGTCCCAGACACATACCTTCGTAATTGGCAAAGGAACGCTTGGAAAGTGACAAGCCGGTTTTCCATTCCGCGAGCAATCTCTTCTTCAAGAAAGGAGTATCTGATGAAAACTTCTCTTTCAAAGAAAACTCCTCAGAATTCAAAGGATTAATCAGATAAAGCTTGCACTTGCAGAAAGCACCTATCTTGATCTTAGGAATAAATGCCTCACGCTCCAGAACCAGAAGCTGACCATCAGGCAAGGCGCAAAGCTCACTCACCCCCATCACATAGATATCTGCTTTCTTATGGGTAGAAGGTTGATCCATCTGATAGGCATAGGCTGTCATATAACGAGAGGCTTTCTTACTACTCTCTTGCTCGCAACAGTCTTCCTTGCCATTATTTTCCTTGTTACGATTTTCCTTTATCTTTCCCCAATCATACCTCATCAAACGAAGCTGGTTGGCCAATCCGTTTTGAGGAGTAGCAGGCTGTCCGTCTTTGCGGAGCGTGCTCTCAGGAATCGTCCAGAGATACTGACGGACGGAATCAAAAGCCAGAGACTCAAAATTATAATTTGGATAAAAATCAGAAGAAGGCCATCTGCTCTCCCAAAGGTTCTGCTGATAGCTAATCTTGGGAGCATTAGCCGAAGTAGGCAGAACAGGATACTCCTTTAAACGGCAATATCCTTCGCTTGTTATCACCAAGGTAGAATCAGAAGCCTTCACGATGGCTTCGTGGTCAAAGCCTTTCTCATGCCCCTGCCAAAACTTTCCGTCGTTCAGCGTTCCATCTGTTCTCTCGGTAAACCCAAGGTTCTCTACCTGTTCCAATTCGCCGGTCTTGGGATTCACCTGAATCCGGAAGTTGAAGTACAGGGCACTATCCGACTTGTCGCTTACCACCGCATAGATATCATCATGCAGATGAGCAATGCCACTGTAGTTGCCCGCAGCCACGGTTTTCGGAAAAGCTTTCTGAGGATTCTCTCTCACTACTTTCCAATCCTGTGCTCCAGCCAACAGACTGAATGCCAGGAAGATGGACAGAATATTACAATGCAGCATAAGTCAATACAAATTTCATGGTTAACTCGAAATCTACATGCGCCATCTTTCTGCTCTTGAGATTCTCCACATCACACGACCAATCTGCCATCGTATCAAACGGCTTCACCCGCATATCCTCAAACATCAGTTTTTCTTCAGAGAATAACTTGAAGACCGTTTCCTTGGCACACCAATGCACCAGCTTGGCATCCAGATCTTCCGCCTTCTCATCCTTGCGCAAGAATTTGGATGCGATGCGCTCTACCCTATCATTGAAGTATTCGATATCCACCGCCACTTCCTGATTTTTGGAAAGGATAAGCGCAGCATAACCCTTGGTATGCGAAACGCTGATATGATAACCACGGAACAATGGCTTGCCAGCCTCGTTGTGGGTAATGTCACCTGCATGAGAAAGCAAGCCCTTGGAAGCCCCATTCGTCTTGAGCATCTCATACATTAATGCACGAATGGCAAGAAACTCCAGTTTCCTGCCATCGTTCTTATATTTCTCTTCCAACTGAGAGCGGTAAGCCTGCAGATGAGGATACTGCCCGAACAACTGTTCTACAGTTTCATCCATCTGCCATAAACCAAGACTCACTCCCGGATAAACTTCTCGTATATTGACAACTGCCATATTTTTTATATTCTGATATTGATGAATACTGATGATTACTTAGAAGAATCCTCCACGTTATCTTTCAAAGGATGTACCGTCACCTTAATCTTGCTGATGCGACGCTCCTCTATCTGCATAACCTCGAAAGTATAGTTCTTATAATCTATCTTCTCGTGCATACTTGGGAAATCGCCTTTGATTTCCAAGAGCAGACCAGCCAGAGAATCAGCATCACCCTCAACCTCCTCGAACTCTTCGTCATCTACATTCAGGATTTTGCAGAAATCAGAAAGAAGCGTTTTACCTTCAAAGATAAAGGTGTTGTAATTTAATTTCGAGTAGAACTTCTCCTCCTCATCGTATTCATCATTGATTTCACCTACAATTTCCTCCAGAATATCTTCGAGAGTAACAATACCCGATGTACCTCCGAACTCATCTACCACAATGGCGATATGAACCTTGTTGTCCTGGAAATCGCGAAGCAGATCATCTATCTTCTTGGTTTCAGGAACAAAGTAAGGAGGACGAATCAAACTCTGCCAACGGAAGTTGGAAGACTTCGTAAGATGAGGCAATAAGTCCTTGATATACAGTACACCACGAATATTATCTGTATTATCCTGATAAACAGGAATACGACTGTAATTATTCTCTTCAATGCACTTTAATACTTCTGGATAAGAACTACGGATATCCAGGTCAACAATATTCTGTCGGCTGGTCATCACCTCCTTGGCTGTTTCATCACCAAAGCGGATGATACCCTTCAGCATGCTCTGCTCGTCCTTGATATCATTCTTATCTGTCAGTTCCAGAGCTTGTTCCAAGTCATCAACACTCAGCACATGATTTTCCTTCTGTATAATCTTTTCTGCAAGAATTCCACTTTTCAGCAAGATCGTTTCTAAAGGCCAAAACAACTTTCTGGCAAACAGAATTCCCCCTACGCACCGGCGACAGAACTTCAGAGGATCCTGGCGGGCATACACTTTCGGCATAATCTCACCAAAAAGCAAAAGCAAGAAAGTAAGAATAACCGTAATAATCAGGAACTGAAGCCAATAAGCTTTAGGACCAAACTCTACGATTCCTGCGAATACATAATTAAGGAGCATGATGATTGTGACATTCACAAAATTATTGGTTATCAAAATGGTAGCCAACGTACGTTCAGAATCATCACGCAACATCTGTATTTTCTTATCGGCATCAGTCTTTTCATCCTCAAGTTCCGCAACATCAGTTGGTGATAAACTGAAAAAAGCAATTTCGGAACCACTGGCAAAAGCAGACATGCCTAACAATATAGCTGCAAGTACAGCAGCTACAATAACCCCGGCGGAAGGCTGCATCAACATCACATCACCGAAGGCATCAGTTATGGTGGATATATCCAATTTCTGAGCTAAAAATTAATAATTATTGTTCTTTAGTAGCAGGGCGAGTACTCAACATCTCCATATTATCTACATAGATTTCTGTAATATATTGTCTTCTACCCTGCTTGTCATCATAGGAGCGGTAGCGGATTCTTCCTTCCACATAAAGGCGGTCACCCTTATGCACATACTTCTCTACTACCTTTGCAAGCCCACGATAAAAAACAAGATTGTGCCAATCTGTATGGTCTGGCACTTGGGTACCATTAGGCAAAGTATATCCTTTCTCTGTAGTTGCGAGAGAGACCTGAGCTACTGCCTGATCTGCTTCGAAATAATGAATGTCAGGATCTTTACCTACATTACCAATTAGCATAACCTTGTTCATGACACGAATCTTTTAAATTTCTGAATATTTTATTTCCACATTCCCAGATAGCGGAAATGAAAATTCTTACCTTTTGCAGATGGGAACTGGCTGCGTGAATCTACACAATCGCGCAAATAATCTACGATGCGATTGTAACAATCCAAACCTGATTCAGCTTTAACATCCGCAACGAAATGAGTATCACGGTACTCAAACTTTCCTGTAGCCGGTACCATCACAACACGCTTGAAATCAAGTGATCCTTCATACCAGCCTGGAGCCTCTTGAGCCAAACTGGCAACAACAGGATTCTCCATTCTCTCTGCAGGAGTAGGAGTACGCAATGCTTTCTTATCCTTAAAATCCTGCATAGTTTGCGCCGTAGTCTTTATCACAATAAAATAAACACGTGGGCGTACCTTATATCTTTTTGGATACGTCAAATCGCTAGCGGCATACTCACGAACATCTGCCTCTAGCTCCGCATCCATCTCAATCTCAGGAATACTCTTTAAAAAATCAATAGCATCATCAACACTAGTAACTAATGTCTCCTGATCAAAATATCTTAAATATAAATTCATAAATGGGTATGTTTCTCGAGTTCAAAAAAAAGAGCGGAAAACGGGACTCGGACCCGCGACCCCAACCTTGGCAAGGTTGTGCTCTACCAACTGAGCTATTTCCGCATGTAAGATAACAATACCAGTGAAGAGGAGGAGACTCGAACTCCCACGACACAATTGTCACTACCCCCTCAAAGTAGCGCGTCTACCAATTCCGCCACCTCTCCAACACTAAGCTAATTTAAACATTGTGCCCAAGACAGGACTCGAACCTGCACGTTGTGAAACACACGCACCTGAAACGTGCGCGTCTACCAATTCCGCCACTTGGGCCCTAAACTTAAACCTATCTTGGTTTATTATAAAAAATAATCGAGCGGAAAACGGGACTCGGACCCGCGACCCCAACCTTGGCAAGGTTGTGCTCTACCAACTGAGCTATTTCCGCATGTAAGATAACAATACCAGTGAAGAGGAGGAGACTCGAACTCCCACGACACAATTGTCACTACCCCCTCAAAGTAGCGCGTCTACCAATTCCGCCACCTCTCCAAGTATATTGCCATCAATTATCTAACCAAGATAAAGCTTGATGTTGTTTCCAAAAAAAATGAGCGGAAAACGGGACTCGGACCCGCGACCCCAACCTTGGCAAGGTTGTGCTCTACCAACTGAGCTATTTCCGCAGTTTTTCCTATTACTTAGGAGCATTCCTCTGAATGCGAGTGCAAAGGTACTACTTTTTTCTGAATTACCAAACTTTTCTTCGATTTTTTTGAAAAAAAATGTGCATTTTGCCCTTTTTAGTGAGCAAAACACACATTTTAAGCCTTATTTTGCCGATTTTTAAACTCATCCGGCAGAAAAATCGGGAAAAATGAAAATTATACTAATCCATCCTACTGCGATAATCTTCGTAGCTGAAATCTCTTAGAGTTTCCAATTTTCCATCTAAATGTACGATTCCTATTGATGGATGAGTGATTCCATTAAAGGTATTTGTCTTTACCGTAGTGTAATGCAGCATATCTTCGAAAATAACATTCTCGCCTATTTGTAATTCATGGTCAAATTTCCAGAAGCCCATAAAATCTCCACTCAGACAACTGTTGCCACCTATTCTATATATATGTGCACCCTCAGGAGCCTTCGTCGGATCATCAACCTCCAGGGTTTCTGCATTTCTGACAGCTGGCATATACGGCATCTCCAGACAGTCGGGCATATGACAGGTAAAACTGGCATTTATGATAGCTGTCCTGATACCTTTATCTTCAACCACATCTACTACTTGAGTTACAAGCGGCCCGGTCTGCCACCCAAAGGCACTACCAGGTTCCATGATAATTTTAAGATGAGGATAACGCTGATGAAATCCCTTTATTATATTAATAAGGTGTTCCACATCATAATCCTTCCTGGTCATCAGATGACCTCCACCGAAATTGATCCATTTCAGCTGCGGAAACCAAGGAGAGAATTTCTCTTCGATATGAGCTAACGTACGTTCAAAGACATCCGCCCCACTCTCGCAGTGACAATGACAATGGAATCCTTCTATATCTGAAGGCAAAGTTTGAGGCAATTTATCTGCCGATACACCGAATCGGGTTCCAGGTGCACACGGATTATACAGCAATGTTCCGACTTCAGAATATTCCGGATTTACTCTCAATCCCAGTCTGATGTCAGAATTTGCCCTACGAGCCCGTTCATGATATCGCTCATATTGCGTAAGCGAGTTGAAAGTAAGATGACTTGAGCATTGAGCTATCTCATCTATCTCATAATCGGTATAAGCCGGCGAAAAAGTATGCGCCTTACTGCCAAATTCATGATACGCCAGCTTTGCCTCGCTAAGAGAGCTGGCCGTGGTCGAAGAAATATACTCTCTGAAAATCGGAAATGTCTTCCAAAGAGCATAAGCCTTAAAAGCTAGAATAATTTCCATATCGGCACGCTCAGCCACACTTCTGATGAACGACAGATTGTGTCGCAAACGTTCTTCCTCTAAAACGTAAATTGGTCGATGAATCTCATTAAAATTCGCTAAATTTACTTGCATAACTTGATAAATATTAATTTTATGGTGCAAAGATAGCTTTTTATCCTGAATATAATTGCTAGTTTGCGTTTTTTTTAATACTTTTGCATCATAAAAATCATTTTGACGATGAAATTAGCAATAATGACCAAGTCCACATTCTTTGTGGAAGAAGATAAAATACTATCCTCGCTGTTCGACGAGGGCATGGACAACCTGCATCTTTTCAAGCCAGGTTCGTCACCAATGTATGCTGAGCGACTGCTCACGTTACTGCCTGAAGACTATCTTCGCAAGATTACTGTTCATGATCATTATTACCTCAAACAGGAGTATGATTTAGCAGGAATCCATATAGACGATCCGCTAGCACCGGTACCGGATGGATACAAAGGCAAGTTCAGTCGCACCTGCACAGATCTCTCGATGCTGAAAGAGATGAAGAAGAAATCAAACTATGTGTTTCTGAAAAACATCTTCGACTGTATTGAGTTTAAAGATGAAAAGTCTTCCTTCAATCTGCTGCAGCTTGAGAATGCAGCCAAGGCAGGACTCATAGACAAGAAGGTATACGCCTTGGGAGGCATGAGTCTGGAAAATCTCAAGATTGCCAAGGAACTCGGATTTGGAGGAGTAGTAATCTGTGGAGATCTCTGGAACCGTTTCGACATTCACAACGAGCGCGATTTCAAAGAGCTGATTCTTCACTTCGAGAAATTGAGAAAGGCTATCAGCTAATACTGAGGTTCCCGAAAAAATATTCATCCCCCTACATGAAAATAGATAAAAATAACTATTAATACACATAAACACTAATAGAAATGAGTGACAAAAACTCTTTTTTGGTATTCTCTGGTACTAACTCGAGATACCTTGCAGAAAAAATCTGCGCTAGTTTAGGTTGCCCACTGGGTAATTTGGTTGTAACCAAGTTCTCTGATGGTGAATTTGGCGTATCTTTCGAGGAGTCTATCCGCGGACGCGATGTTTTCCTCGTACAGAGCACATTCCCTAATTCAGACAACTTGATGGAGTTGCTCCTGATGATTGACGCAGCAAAGCGTGCTTCTGCCCGCAATATTATTGCTGTTGTTCCTTACTTCGGATGGGCCCGTCAGGATCGCAAGGACAAACCACGTGTCAGCATCGGCGCTAAACTGGTAGCCGACTTGCTCAGCGTTGCCGGTATCGACCGTCTCATCACCATGGATCTCCATGCCGACCAGATTCAGGGCTTCTTTGATGTTCCTGTAGATCACCTCTATGCATCTGGCGTTATTTTGCCATACCTGCAGAGCTTACGCCTCAAGGATATGGTCATTGCTTCTCCAGACGTTGGTGGTTCTAAGCGTGCCAACACTTATGCTAAGTACTTCGGCTGCCCTCTCGTGCTCTGCAACAAGACTCGTGCTCGCGCCAATGTAGTAGCAAGCATGCAGATTATCGGTGATGTAAAAGACAAGAATGTTGTCATCATTGATGATATGGTCGATACAGCCGGTACTATCACGAAGGCTGCCGACATCATGAAGCAGGCTGGTGCAAAGACTGTTCGTGCATGTGCATCTCACTGCGTGATGAGTGGTCCTGCATCTGAGCGTGTTCAGGATTCAGCTCTTGAGGAGATAGTATTCACTGATTCCATCCCTTACACCAAGCGTTGCGCAAAGGTTAAGCAGATTTCTATTGCAGATATGTTTGCAGAAACCATTCGCCGTGTTGAGGATAACGAGAGTATCTCTTCCCAGTATCTGGTATAAGGAAATATCATCATACAAGTTTACAAGGAGTCTTTCTTTTTAAAAAGGAAGACTCCTTTTTTATGATTCCATTCTTCCCATGTTTCTAATCTACATTCACTTTTTACAATTCACAATTCACTTTTCACAATTCACTTTCCACAATTCACTTTCCACAACTACAATAACACTGTTCTTTGTTCGATTTCAAACAAAAAAAATCCTGTATCCCAAAAAAGAGATACAGGATTCATATATTTATAATGTGACAATGTCGCTATTATATTAGTTCAACCACTTCACGTAGCAGAAGTCCTGACGGTGTGGCAACTTATCATTCTTAGGATACATACGTACGCCTGTCTTGAATGAACCAGCATTGATTGGCTCAATCTCAGCCTCGAATGTAAAGTTGTTACCCTCGTGACCAACCATCTTGAATGGATAAACAGCATAAATCTGCTTGCCATCCTCTGGCTGCTCCTTCAATACAACAAGCTCCAAACCTACTGCATCGTTCAAGCCCTGCTCATCGATAACATACTGAACCTTGATCTTCTGACCAGTCTCAGCAGCCATCAGCATGCAGTCGTCCTTAGATACAACGTGGATACCATCCCAACGCTCTGCAACGCTCTCCTTCCAGAGTGCAATCTCCTTAGCAAGTGCATTGTCGTTAGCGCTCAACTTCTTGAAGCGGGCAGCCTCCTTATTGTAGAACTTATCATAGTAGTCATCCAACTGGCGCTTCATTGTATAGTGAGGAGCGATAGTAGCAATAGAGTTCTTTACTACCTGGATCCACTCCTTGCTGAAGCCTTCCTTATTCTTGTTGTAATACATAGGGATGATGTCGTTCTCCAAGAGGTTGTAGATAGTAGCAGCATCAAGCTGATCCTGGTAACCCTGGTTCTGATATGTACGCTTCTCAGGAAGAGCCCAACCAGCACCCTCGCGGTAACCTTCTACCCACCAACCATCAAGTACAGAGAGGTTGACAACACCATTCATCTCAGCCTTCTCGCCAGATGTACCAGAAGCCTCCAATGGACGTGTAGGAGTATTCATCCAGATATCAACACCTGAAACCAGACGGCGAGCCAAAGTCATGTCGTAGTCCTCGAGGAAGATAATCTTGCCGAGGAACTCAGGACGCTGACTGATTTCGAAAATCTTCTTGATCAAGCCCTGACCTGCACCATCAGCTGGGTGAGCCTTACCTGAGAAGAAGAACAATACTGGGTGCTCAGGATCGTTAACGATCTTAGACAAGCGTTCCAAGTCGGTGAAGAGCAGGTGAGCACGCTTGTATGTAGCGAAACGACGGCAGAAACCAATCATCAAAGCGTTAGGGTTGATACGCTCGAGCAAAGATACTACACGAGCAGGATCACCCTGGTTCTTCAACCATGTCTGGGTGAACTTCTCACGGATATAAGCTACGAGCTTCTTCTTCAATGCCATACGGGTATTCCAGATTTCTGCATCTGAAACATTGTAGATGGCATGCCAGATTTCCTCGTTGCTCTGGTCGTTCATGAAGTTCTTGTCGAAATATGTATCGTAGAGCTTACGCCACTCTGTTGCTGTCCAAGTTGGGAAGTGAACACCATTGGTTACATAACCTACGTGGTTTTCCTCTGGGAAGTAACCCTTCCAGATATTAGCGAACATTTGCTGGCTTACCCAACCGTGAAGCTTACTTACACCATTAACCTCCTGGCAAGTGTTGCATGCGAATGTAGAGAGGCAGAAACGCTCGTTGTGATCATCTGCATTTTCACGACCCATACCGATAAACTCATCCCAAGAGATACCAAGACGCTGTGGATAGCCACCCATGTACTTGCCAAAGAGAGCCTCGTCGAAGTAGTCATGACCAGCTGGCACTGGAGTATGAACAGTATAGAGAGAAGAAGCGCGAACCAACTCGAGTGCCTGGTTGAAGTTCAAGCCATCCTCCTCAATATAGTCGCAGAGACGCTGCAAGTTGCAGAGAGCAGCATGACCCTCGTTGCAGTGATAGATATCCTTCTTGATACCCATCTTCTTCAATGCGAGCATACCACCGATACCGAGCAGAATCTCCTGCTTCAAACGGTTCTCCCAGTCACCACCGTAGAGAGAGTGAGTGATAGGACGGTCGAACTCTGAGTTCATATCATTATCTGTATCCAGGAGATACAACTTGATACGACCTACATTCATCTGCCATACGTATGCATGTACCTGATAGTTTGTGTAAGGTACATCAACTACCAATGGGTTACCATTCTCATCATATACTCGCTCGATAGGGAGAGAGTTGAAGTTCTGAGCATCATAGTTAGCAATCTGCTGACCATCCATACTCAAAGACTGCTTGAAATAACCATATCTGTAGAGGAAACCAACAGCACACATATCCACGTTGCTGTCAGAAGCCTCCTTCAAGTAGTCACCAGCAAGCATACCAAGACCACCAGAGTAGATTTTAACTACCTGGTTAATACCATACTCCATGCAGAAGTAAGCTACAGATGGGCGCTTAGCATTAGGTTTCACATCCATGTACTCGCGGAACATCTTATAGACGTTCTTAACCTTAGCCATTGTCTCCTTGTCCTTAACAATAGCCTCCTTGCGGTCGTAGCTCAAACGCTCCAAGAGCAATACAGGGTTAGCATTGCACTTCTCGTACAAATCAGCATCGAGGCTCTTGAACAAGTCACGACCTTCATAATTCCATGCCCACCACATATTGTGAGCAATCTCATCCAAGCACTTTAACTCCTTAGGAAGGCTTGATTTAATGGTTGTCTCCTTCCATTGAGGAGCATTAGCATAGTCTGCCTTAATTTTCATTGTGTTTTATTTTTAAGATGTATATTTTCTATCTTGCAAACATAGCGATTCTTGCAGAATCCAAATATTTGTTTTATGGCTTACGCCATCAAGAGAGAGAGATTATTATTTCTTCATACGAACTTCAGCCTTGCGCAGGGCAAAGTCATAAGCATCATAGTAATACTCGATAAAGTGTTTCCACAATGCTTTTTCTGAAAGAATCTCAGCATTTTTACGACACTTGTTCACCTGTGTCTTGGTGAATCCCGAGTACTTAGCTACGGTATCCTTGATAGCATCAGCTACCTCAGAATAATTATAGTCGGTACGCTTGATAACCTTCACACCATCCTCTATCTCACTGTAACTTCCCTTCTCTGAGTTAGCCCAAAGACCGAAGCCAGCCAAATCGGTGGTGATACAAGGCACCTTGAACGCAACAGCCTCCAATGGAGTATATCCCCATGGCTCATAATAAGAAGGATAGATACAGAGGTCATTACCCAACACTACATCATAATAGCTCTTGTTGATAATGCCATCATCGCCTGTCAAGTAGCAAGGTAAGAATATCAGTTTCACCTTGTCTTCCTTATTATTATGCATGTTGAAGTACTTCAGCATACCCAATACATTATCATGACTCATATTATGCAACCAATGGGTAATCTCCGGAACCTCCAATGGCGTATCAAACTTCTTACCGCTATTCAGACGCTCCAACAGATCCTGACGTGGATCTCCTACCCAACCAGGTACGTCAATGAATGCCAATACATTCTTCTTCAAATTGTTGTCACGAAGCAAGCGGTTCATAGCCTCAATATAAACATCGATACCCTTGTTGCGGAACTCGTAGCGTCCGCTGGTAGAAACGATGAGCGTATCATCATCCAAATCTGTACCCATCAAAGCATTGGCTACATCGAGCAAACGCTTTCTTGCCTCCTTACGTTTCTTTGTAAAGGTACTTGCTTTAGGTACAAAACTATTGTCAAATCCATTAGGCAAAACGAAATCTACCGGTTTATCGAGCAATTCCTTGCACTCGTTGGCAGTAATATCACTCACTGTTGTGAAACAATCAACATACTTAGCAGTCTGCTTTTCTATAGAATGCTTGCTTTGCATATTGAGTTCCTGCGCCATCTGATCACCATTATAGGCAAAAAGATAATCATAAAGAGGCTTATTATTACCGGCAATACTACGACCGATACTTGTAGCATGCGTGGTGAACACAGTAGCCACCTCAGGAAGATGCTTGTTCACATAGAGCACACCAAGTCCTGTCATCCATTCATTTCCATGATAGATAACTTTCTTGCCTTTTCCAACAACATGTTTGTAGAAACTCTCTACTACCAGAGCGGCAGCATAAGAGAACATCGATGCTTCGTCATAGTCACCATAAGCATGAAGACTATCAACCTGATAGTCCTGCCATAGTTGTCCATAGATTTGGTCTTTAACAGCATAGTAAGGATTGAAATCTACCAAAACAGCTACTGGCTCTCCCGGTATATTCCATCTACCTACTTTAACCTTTAAGCCCTCTTTCAGAGCTTCTGTTTTCCACTCCGCATAAAGCGTATCATCTTGAGAGAAATAAGGATTCACCTTGTCTCCCCAGCAATCAGGACCAATGAAGATTAGCTGATCCTTTAATCTTTCCGTAAGAGTCTTAACTCGAGTTGAAAGAACGGTGTAGATACCACCAACTTTATTACACACTTCCCAACTAGACTCAAATATGTAATCTGGAAATAATCTTTTCTTTTCCATATATAATTATCAATAAACACCGCAAAGATAAATAAATATTTGCAAAAAAACGAATTAATCTTATTAAAATCCTATAAAAAATACAGTTTTCTTGATTTAAATGAATAACTTTGTCGCAGTTAATTGAAAAAAGTGATGAAAAGAAAGATTTTAGCAACATTATTATGCCTAATTAGTATATCTAGTATGGCACAAACAGACAGCACCCTATTCAAGGGGAAGATTACAAACAAAGAGTATGATGTCTATATGAATATAGACTTCTACCATAAGAACCTCAAGGTTCCAGGACAGGAACTGTTCGGTGAAATGCCTGGATATTTCGGTGACAGACGTGATAGTCGCAAATGGCTGATTACAGATGCTGACATAGAAGGAAAGACCGCTCATCTATCCATTATCAATGATTACGGGAGCGAAGATCTTACTGCCGACCTCATAGCTTTGCCCGATGGTAGTTACGAGTTGCAGCAGAAAGAAGGAAGTAACCTGAAAATTGCCCGAAACCGGAAATGGGTAAAGATTCCTAAAAATCTGAAATTCACCAACAAGCAGTGACAAAACACTCAGAATATCGCAGAAATACCCTCGCTATTATGGTAAATAGCGAGGGGTTATTATATTATATAGCAAGGGTTATTATACTAAATAGCCAGTGTTATTGACCAAAAAAGCCTCAGAAATCTTTCGAAATCTGAGGCTCTTGATAAAAGGAGGCGGCTACCTACTCTCCCGCATTGCATTGCAGTACCATCGGCGCAAGT
>OBDB01000071.1_pt1 | contig 50853 bp, 51 predicted proteins | sample 1518221 | NCBI WGS metagenome assembly OBDB01 (sample SAMN01760938, study PRJEB22395) | human gut metagenome | reverse complement strand
CCGTTGTTCCGTGTCAGTGGTGGCGCATTATAGGGAGTTATTCCGGCCTGACAAGCGAAAAATATAAAAACTTTATCGTTCGCTCACTTTTCAGGCAAAACATCTTAAATATAGTCTTTTCCGTCTAACTTATAGACAAAAACGAGCCCCGAAGGGCTCGTTTTATCATTTACTGGACGGCGACAATCCGGTCTTCATTAACTTCCAGGCGAATCACTTTACCCGGAACCAATTCACCAGACAGTATTTGCTGTGCCAGCGGGTTTTCGATCTGCTGCTGAATTGCACGTTTCAGAGGACGTGCACCATAGACCGGATCGTAACCGTTCTCGCTCAGCAGTTTCAGCGCCTCGTCAGAAATGTGGATTTCATAACCACGTTCTTCCAGACGTTTGTACAGACGTTTCAACTGAATCTGCGCAATCGAGGCAATGTGCTGTTCACCCAGCGGATGGAAGACCACCACTTCATCGATACGGTTAATGAATTCCGGACGGAAGTTATGGCTTACCACACCGAGCACCAGCTCTTTCATGTGCGCATAATCCAGTTCACCGAAGCGTTCCTGAATCAGATCGGAACCGAGGTTAGAGGTCATAATGACGACCGTATTACGGAAGTCGACCGTTCTCCCTTGCCCGTCAGTCAGACGCCCATCATCCAGTACCTGCAACAGAATGTTGAAGACATCCGGATGCGCTTTTTCCACTTCATCCAGCAGGATGACGGAATACGGACGACGACGCACCGCTTCGGTCAGGTAGCCACCTTCTTCATAACCGACATATCCCGGAGGCGCACCAACCAAACGAGACACCGAGTGTTTCTCCATAAACTCGGACATATCGATACGGACCATCGCCTCGTCGCTATCAAACATAAAGTTCGCCAGCGCCTTACAAAGCTCTGTTTTCCCCACACCAGTTGGGCCGAGGAACAGGAATGAACCAATCGGGCGATTTGGATCCGCTAGCCCCGCACGGCTACGACGAATAGCGTTAGATACCGCATCAACCGCTTCGTTCTGACCAATTACGCGATGGTGCAGTTCTTGCTCCATACGCAGCAGTTTTTCGCGCTCGCTTTCCATCATGCGAGAAACCGGAATCCCCGTCCAACGCGCCAGCACTTCAGCAATTTCGGCGTCGGTCACTTTATTACGCAACAGACGCATAGTTTTGCCTTCGAGCTGCGTTGCGGCTTCCAGTTGCTTTTCCAGTTCCGGGATTTTGCCGTATTGCAGTTCAGACATCCGCGCCAGGTCCCCCACACGGCGAGCCTGTTCAATAGCGATTTTCGCCTGTTCCAGTTCCGCTTTAATGGTCTGCGTACCAGAAAGCGATGCCTTCTCTGCTTTCCACTCTTCTTCTAACTCGGAGTACTGACGTTCTTTGTCGCTCAGTTCTTCGTTGAGCATATCCAGACGTTTTTTACTGGCTTCATCAGACTCTTTCATTAACGCCTGTTGTTCCAGTTTGAGCTGGATGATACGACGATCGAGTCGGTCGAGTTCTTCTGGTTTTGAGTCAATCTGCATACGAATGCTGGATGCTGCTTCATCGATCAGGTCGATGGCTTTATCCGGCAGCTGACGGTCAGCAATGTAGCGATGAGACAACGTCGCCGCTGCAACAATTGCCGGGTCAGTAATTTGCACATGGTGGTGCAATTCGTAACGTTCTTTCAGGCCACGCAGAATCGCAATGGTATCTTCAACAGAAGGCTCGGCAACAAACACTTTCTGGAAACGACGTTCCAGCGCAGCATCTTTTTCAATGTACTGGCGATATTCGTCAAGCGTCGTGGCACCTACGCAGTGCAATTCACCACGCGCCAGCGCCGGTTTCAGCATGTTTCCGGCGTCCATTGCGCCATCGGCTTTACCCGCGCCGACCATGGTATGTAATTCGTCGATAAATAGGATGACGTTGCCTTCCTGTTTGGCAAGATCGTTAAGCACGCCTTTTAAACGTTCTTCAAACTCACCGCGATATTTCGCCCCAGCCACCAGCGCGCCCATATCCAGCGCCAGTACCCGGCGGCCTTTCAACCCTTCCGGCACTTCGCCGTTGATAATACGCTGCGCCAGACCTTCAACGATGGCAGTTTTACCGACGCCGGGTTCACCAATCAGTACCGGGTTATTTTTAGTACGACGTTGCAGCACCTGAATGGTACGGCGAATTTCTTCATCACGACCAATCACCGGATCGAGTTTGCCCTGTTCGGCTCGTTCGGTAAGGTCGATGGTATATTTTTTCAAAGCCTGACGTTGGTCTTCAGCACCTTGATCGTTCACGCTTTCACCTCCACGCATTTGTTCAATCGCTTGAGTAATGTTGGCGGTGGTCGCCCCTGCTGCTTTCAGGATGTCGGCCAGCGTGCCGCGAGACTCAAGTGCCGCCAGAACGAACAGTTCTGACGAGATAAAGTTATCACCACGTTTTTGCGCCAGCTTGTCGCAAAGATTAAGAACGCGCACCAGATCCTGTGATGGCTGGACATCACCACCCGTACCTTCAACCTGCGGTAAACGATTTAATGCCTGATTGATATCTGTGCGCAACTGGCCAGCATTTATGCCAGCGGATGTTAATAAAGGACTAACCGAACCCCCTTCCTGATTCAGCAGGGCGCTCATTAAATGAAGTGGTTCGATAAATTGGTTGTCGTGCCCGAGTGCAAGTGATTGGGCATCGGCAAGAGCAAGCTGGAATTTATTAGTAAGACGATCCAGACGCATAACTCCTCCCATAACGGATCAAAGTTGCTACTGGAGATTAAATGAGGTCATCCCTCAATTATTCAAGGTTATTGACCAGATTAATGTGAAAAGAAAATCACGCGTACCGGATCGTCTTGATTCTTTAGGTTATATCAGCCAAATGAAACTTGCCATACGACCGGTGGTCTTGTCGCGACGATAAGAGAAGAAAGTCTCATTTTCCGTATATGTACAACGGTCGCCGCCGAAAATTTGCTCAACACCCACGTTCGCCAGACGCTGCCGGGCAAGCTGATAAATATCCGCCAGATACTTATCACCATGCTGAATGAAAGCTGCACTTGCTTTAGCGTCTACTGCCATAAACGCCTCGCGAACCTCCCCCCCCACTTCGAACGCGCGTGGACCAATTGCCGGCCCTAACCAGGCGAGAATATTTTCCGGATTATCAGCAAAACAGGAAACCGTCTCTTCCAGCACGCCTGCGCACAGTCCACGCCAGCCAGCATGAGCGGCGGCGACTTCCGTTCCCGCTCGATTGCAAAACAGCACAGGGAGGCAGTCGGCAGTCATCACTGCGCAAACCGTGCCGGGCGTATTGCTATAAGAGGCATCCGCCCGTTTTGAGGCATAAGGTTCGCCAGTGAGCTTAAGCACATCTTTGCCGTGTACCTGCTCAAGCCAGACCGGTTTAGAAGGCAAATTGCCCGCAGCAAAAAGTCGCTTGCGATTCTCCTCAACGTGATCCGGGTTATCGCCACAATGGGCACCGAGGTTGAGTGAGTCATACGGGGGCAAGCTCACGCCGCCGATACGAGTGGAGCTACAGGCCGCAACACCTTTTGGCTGCGGCCACTGCGGGACAATCAGCTTACTCATAACCAGTCCACTTCATCCTTATGTTCTTCGAAATCGGCGCGCATCACCTCAATCAGCTCCACCATATCTTGTGGAATAGGCGCATGCCATTCCATTTCGATGCCGGAGATCGGGTGATAAAGACGCAGCATGGTTGCATGTAGCGCCTGGCGGTCAAACTTACGCAGCGTGGAGATAAATGCTTCCGAAGCACCTTTTGGCGGACGCGGACGGCCACCATAAACCGGATCGCCCACCAGCGGATGAGTGATATGGGCCATATGCACGCGGATCTGGTGCGTACGTCCAGTTTCCAGACGCAACCGCAGACGCGTGTGCACACGGAAGTGTTCCATGATGCGATAGTGAGTCACCGCTGGTTTGCCCATCGGATGCACCGCCATATGGGTACGTTTGGTCGGGTGGCGACTGATTGGCTCGTCCACCGTGCCACCTGCGGTCATATGACCAATCGCCACCGCTTCATACTCACGAGTAATTTCACGCCGTTGCAAAGATTCGACTAAACGCGTCTGAGCCGGAACGGTTTTTGCCACAACCATCAGGCCAGTGGTGTCTTTATCCAGACGATGGACGATGCCCGCACGCGGTACATCGGCAATGGGTGGATAGTAATGAAGCAACGCATTCAGTACCGTGCCATCCGGGTTACCCGCGCCAGGATGTACCACCAGGTCGCGCGGTTTATTAATGATAATAATGTCTTCATCTTCATAGACGATATCCAGCGGGATATCCTGCGGTTCAAAACGCGCTTCTTCTTCAATCTCAGCGTTGATGGCAACCTGCTCGCCACCCAATACTTTTTCTTTCGGCTTATCACAAACTTTGCCGTTAACCAGCACTCGCTGGTCGAGGATCCATTCTTTTATTCGCGAACGTGAATAATCCGGGAACATTTCGGCCAAAGCCTGATCTAAGCGTTGACCGAGTTGGTTTTCGGACACCGTTGCAGTGAGCTGTACTCGTTGTGCCATATATACTGCTTCTTCGTTTATCGTTGGGGTTTTACGGCTTTGCCGTTTAATATAGTGTGCTATTGTAGCTGGTCTTAACCGGGAGCAGGAACAGAGAATCTCCCGTATTACATTTTGAGGAAAGTCAAAACGTCATGACGCGCATGAAATATCTGGTGGCAGCCGCCACACTAAGCCTGTTTTTGGCGGGTTGCTCGGGGTCAAAGGAAGAAGTACCTGATAATCCGCCAAATGAAATTTACGCGACTGCACAACAAAAGCTGCAGGACGGTAACTGGAGACAGGCAATAACGCAACTGGAAGCGTTAGATAATCGCTATCCGTTTGGTCCGTATTCGCAGCAGGTGCAGCTGGATCTCATCTACGCCTACTATAAAAACGCCGATTTGCCGTTAGCACAGGCTGCCATCGATCGTTTTATTCGCCTTAACCCGACCCATCCGAATATCGATTATGTCATGTACATGCGTGGCCTGACCAATATGGCGCTGGATGACAGTGCGCTGCAAGGGTTCTTTGGCGTCGATCGTAGCGATCGCGATCCTCAACATGCACGAGCTGCGTTTAGTGACTTTTCCAAACTGGTGCGCGGCTATCCGAAAAGTCAGTACACCACCGATGCCACCAAACGTCTGGTATTCCTGAAAGATCGTCTGGCGAAATATGAATACTCCGTGGCCGAGTACTATACAGAACGTGGCGCATGGGTTGCCGTCGTTAACCGCGTAGAAGGCATGTTGCGCGACTACCCGGATACCCAGGCTACGCGTGATGCGCTGCCGCTGATGGAAAATGCATACCGTCAGATGCAGATGAATGCGCAAGCTGAAAAAGTAGCGAAAATCATCGCCGCAAACAGCAGCAATACATAACAGAAACCTGAAACACAAAACGGCAGCCCTTGAGCTGCCGTTTTTTTATTCTGTTAGTTGTGAAACTGAAGCGATTTAGTCACTATCGATCTCATCAAATATGGCTCGCTTTGAGATATTCCTCAAGTAAAAAAACACCTCTTCCTGCGATTTCTCACAAAAAAGATTCGTTGACAAAAAGTGACAAAATTATGAGATTTTCATCACACATTTTGACATCAGGAACGGTATGCTGAATTCACCAAGACGGGAAGACAAGAGGTAAAATTTATGACAATGAACATTACCAGCAAACAAATGGAAATTACTCCGGCCATCCGCCAACATGTCGCAGACCGTCTCGCCAAACTGGAAAAATGGCAAACACATCTGATTAATCCACATATCATTCTGTCCAAAGAGCCACAAGGGTTTGTTGCTGACGCCACAATCAATACACCTAACGGCGTTCTGGTTGCCAGTGGTAAACATGAAGATATGTACACCGCAATTAACGAATTGATCAACAAGCTGGAACGGCAGCTCAATAAACTGCAGCACAAAGGCGAAGCACGTCGTGCCGCAACATCGGTGAAAGACGCCAACTTCGTCGAAGAAGTTGAAGAAGAGTAGTCCTTTATATTGAGTGTATCGCCAACGCGCCTTCGGGCGCGTTTTTTGTTGACAGCGTGAAAACAGTACGGGTACTGTACTAAAGTCACTTAAGGAAACAAACATGAAACACACACCGTTTTTCTTCGCATTCTTTTTTATCTTCCCCTGAAAGGGAGGCGTTTCGTCGTGTGAAACAGAATGCGAAGACGAACAATAAGGCCTCCCAAATCGGGGGGCCTTTTTTATTGATAACAAAAAGGCAACACTATGACATCGGAAAACCCGTTACTGGCGCTGCGAGAGAAAATCAGCGCGCTGGATGAAAAATTATTAGCATTACTCGCAGAGCGGCGCGAACTGGCCGTCGAGGTGGGAAAAGCCAAACTGCTCTCGCATCGCCCGGTACGTGATATTGATCGTGAACGCGATTTACTGGAAAGATTAATTACGCTCGGTAAAGCGCACCATCTGGACGCCCATTACATTACTCGCCTGTTCCAGCTCATCATTGAAGATTCCGTATTAACTCAGCAGGCTTTGCTCCAACAACATCTCAATAAAATTAATCCGCACTCAGCACGCATCGCTTTTCTCGGCCCCAAAGGTTCTTATTCCCATCTTGCGGCGCGCCAGTATGCTGCCCGTCACTTTGAGCAATTCATTGAAAGTGGCTGCGCCAAATTTGCCGATATTTTTAATCAGGTGGAAACCGGCCAGGCCGACTATGCCGTCGTACCGATTGAAAATACCAGCTCCGGTGCCATAAACGACGTTTACGATCTGCTGCAACATACCAGCTTGTCGATTGTTGGCGAGATGACGTTAACTATCGACCATTGTTTGTTGGTCTCCGGCACTACTGATTTATCCACCATCAATACGGTCTACAGCCATCCGCAGCCATTCCAGCAATGCAGCAAATTCCTTAATCGTTATCCGCACTGGAAGATTGAATATACCGAAAGTACGTCTGCGGCAATGGAAAAGGTTGCACAGGCAAAATCACCGCATGTTGCTGCGTTGGGAAGCGAAGCTGGCGGCACTTTGTACGGTTTGCAGGTACTGGAGCGTATTGAAGCAAATCAGCGACAAAACTTCACCCGATTTGTGGTGTTGGCGCGTAAAGCCATTAACGTGTCTGATCAGGTTCCGGCGAAAACCACGTTGTTAATGGCGACCGGGCAACAAGCCGGTGCGCTGGTTGAAGCGTTGCTGGTACTGCGCAACCACAATCTGATTATGACCCGTCTGGAATCACGCCCGATTCACGGTAATCCATGGGAAGAGATGTTCTATCTGGATATTCAGGCCAATCTTGAATCAGCGGAAATGCAAAAAGCATTGAAAGAGTTAGGGGAAATCACCCGTTCAATGAAGGTATTGGGCTGTTACCCAAGTGAGAACGTAGTGCCTGTTGATCCAACCTGATGAAAAGGTGCCGGATGATGTGAATCATCCGGCACTGGATTATTACTGGCGATTGTCATTCGCCTGACGCAATAACACGCGGCTTTCACTCTGAAAACGCTGTGCGTAATCGCCGAACCAGTGCTCCACCTTGCGGAAACTGTCAATAAACGCCTGCTTATCGCCCTGCTCCAGCAACTCAATCGCCTCGCCGAAACGCTTATAGTAACGTTTGATTAACGCCAGATTACGCTCTGACGACATAATGATGTCGGCATAAAGCTGCGGATCCTGAGCAAACAGTCGCCCGACCATCGCCAGCTCAAGGCGGTAAATCGGCGAAGAGAGCGCCAGAAGTTGCTCAAGCTGAACATTTTCTTCTGCCAGGTGCAGCCCGTAAGCAAAAGTAGCAAAGTGGCGCAGTGCCTGAATAAACGCCATATTCTGATCGTGCTCGACGGCGCTAATACGATGCAGCCGAGCGCCCCAGACCTGAATTTGCTCCAGAAACCATTGGTATGCTTCCGGTTTACGTCCATCACACCAGACCACAACTTGCTTTGCCAGGCTACCGCTGTCCGGACCGAACATCGGGTGTAGCCCCAGCACCGGACCATCATGCGCCGCCAGCATGGCCTGTAATGGCCCATTTTTCACTGATGCCAGATCGACCAGAATACAATCTTTCGGTAAAGGCGGTAATTTGCCAATAACTTGCTCAGTAACGTGGATTGGCACACTAACAATCACCATTCCGGCATCGGCAACAATATCAGCCGCTCGATCCCAGTCATGTTGCTCCAGAATCCGCACCTGATAACCCGAGAGGGTCAGCATCTTCTCGAACAGGCGTCCCATCTGACCGCCACCGCCGACGATAACCACCGGACGCAGTGACGGACAAAGTGTTTTAAATCCTTTGTCGTTTTCACTGGAGTAAGATTCACGCATCACCCGACGCAAAACATCCTCAATCAGATCTGGCGGTACACCCAGAGCTTCCGCCTCTGCACGACGCGAGGCCAACATAGATGCCTCGCGCTCCGGAACATAAATAGGCAGTCCAAAGCGGCTTTTCACCTCGCCCACTTCAGCAACCAGTTCCAGACGCTTCGCTAATAAATTCAGCAGCGCTTTATCGACTTCATCAATTTGATCGCGTAATGCGGTCAATTCAGCAACCATAATAAACCTCTTAAGCCACGCGAGCCGTCAGCTGCCCGTTCAGATCCTGATGAATTTCACGCAGCAAGGCATCGGTCATTTCCCAGCTAATGCAGGCATCGGTTACGGATACACCGTATTTCATTTCACTGCGCGGTTGCTCGGAAGACTGATTGCCCTCGTGGATATTACTTTCGATCATCAGACCAATAATTGAGCGATTGCCATCTTTGATTTGAGCAACCACGGATTCTGCCACCGCAGGCTGACGGCGATAATCTTTATTGGAATTACCGTGGCTGCAATCTACCATCAGAGACGGGCGCAGTCCCGCCTGTTCCATCTCTTTTTCACATTGCGCAACATCCGCAGGGCTATAGTTCGGCGCTTTACCACCGCGCAGGATCACATGGCCGTCCGGATTCCCCTGAGTTTGTAGCAACGCAACCTGCCCTGCCTGGTTAATGCCAACAAAACGGTGCGGCTGGGCGGCGGCGCGCATAGCGTTAATTGCTGTTGCCAGACTGCCGTCGGTGCCGTTTTTAAAACCAACCGGCATGGAAAGCCCGGAGGCCATTTCACGGTGAGTTTGCGATTCCGTTGTACGAGCACCAATTGCTGACCAGCTAAACAGATCGCCCAGGTATTGCGGGCTATTCGGATCTAACGCTTCCGTCGCCAGTGGCAGTCCCATATTCACCAGCTCAAGCAGCAATTTACGCGCGATCTGCAGCCCGGCTTCTACATCAAAAGAGCCATCCATATGGGGATCGTTAATTAACCCTTTCCAGCCGACAGTGGTACGGGGTTTTTCAAAATAGACGCGCATTACCAGATAGAGGCTATCGCTGACCTCTGCGGCAAGGGCTTTAAATCGACGAGCATATTCCAGAGCAGTTTCCGGATCATGAATGGAACAAGGACCACATACTACCAGCAGACGAGGATCGCGCCCGGCGATAATATCTGAAATGCTTTTACGCGAGTCAGCAATCTGGGCTTCTTGTTGCAGGCTCAATGGAAAAGCGGCCTTCAGTTGTTCCGGAGTCATTAAAACCTGTTCGTCGGTAATATGTACGTTATTCAGCGCGTCTTTTTGCATGATGGCGATCCTGTTTATGCTCGTTTGCGATAGTTGATCCTCAGCGAGGATGACGTAACGATAACACATAAAGTAAAGTTTTCAATCCATATTTCGTACATTTTTATTTACACAGGCAATTTAGTCGCGCTTTCAACCCTTACATCTGTATAGATAAATTTACACTCCCTTTGAAAACAATCCGCTATGCTTTGAAAAAGGAGAAAGAAATGATGAAAAAGTTTATCGCCCCCTTGTTGGCTTTACTGGTTAGCGGATGTCAGATTGATCCTTATACTCACGCGCCAACCTTGACCAGCACCGACTGGTATGATGTCGGTATGGAAGATGCGATATCGGGCAGCGCCATAAAAGATGACGATGCATTTAGCGATTCACAGGCGGATCGCGGTCTATACCTTAAAGGATATGCCGAAGGACAAAAGAAAACTTGCCAGACCGATTTTACTTATGCCCGAGGACTTTCCGGTAAAAGCTTTCCTGCCAGCTGCAACAATGTTGAAAATGCCAGCCAACTGCATGAAGTATGGCAAAAAGGGGCTGATGAAAATGCCAGCACAATACGATTAAATTAATTAAAACCCCACAAATAAATTAAACATAAGATTTTACTCATTGTGTTTTATTTCTCACATTGATGACGATTGCATGAAAAAATGATATTTTAATGAGCATTCTGAAAAAATATCGATGCATTTCGAGCGAAGATGGTGGGGATCCCTGAATGCGTTTTTCTCACCGACTGTTCTTACTTCTGATTCTCCTGCTGACGGGAGCACCAATACTCGCTCAGGAGCCTTCTGACGTTGCGAAAAACGTGCGTATGATGGTTTCCGGTATTGTCAGTTACACCCGCTGGCCTGCGCTATCAGGGCCACCAAAGTTATGTATCTTTTCATCTTCACGTTTTAGTACCGCCCTACAAGAGAATGCCGCGACATCTTTGCCTTATCTGCCTGTCATCATTCACACTCAACAAGAGGCGATGATTTCAGGCTGCAATGGTTTTTATTTTGGCAACGAGTCACCGACATTCCAGATGGAATTAACCGAACAATATCCGTCAAAGGCGTTATTATTAATTGCCGAACAAAATACCGAGTGCATTATTGGTAGCGCCTTTTGTCTGATCATCCACAATAATGACGTCAGATTTGCCGTAAACCTGGATGCCTTATCGCGTAGCGGTGTAAAGGTCAACCCGGATGTCTTAATGCTCGCACGGAAGAAAAATGATGGATAACGATAATTCTCTTAATAAGCGCCCCACGTTTAAAAGAGCATTACGCAACATCAGTATGACCAGCATATTTATCACTATGATGCTGATCTGGTTGCTGCTTTCCGTGACCTCGGTGCTGACCCTGAAACAGTACGCGCAAAAAAACCTGGCACTGACAGCAGCAACAATGACTTACAGTCTGGAAGCAGCTGTCGTTTTTGCCGATGGCCCTGCAGCAACTGAAACACTGGCAGCGCTGGGCCAGCAAGGGCAATTTTCAACTGCAGAAGTACGTGATAAGCAGCAAAATATTCTGGCATCCTGGCATTACACCCGTAAGGATCCAGGCGATACTTTCAGTAATTTCATAAGCCACTGGCTCTTCCCTGCCCCCATCATTCAGCCGATTCGTCACAATGGTGAAACCATTGGCGAAGTACGCTTAACCGCTCGCGACAGTTCAATCAGCCATTTTATCTGGTTTTCGCTCGCCGTACTGACCGGTTGTATTCTGCTGGCATCAGGCATCGCAATTACCCTCACCCGCCATTTGCACAATGGCCTGGTAGAAGCGCTGAAAAATATCACCGATGTCGTACATGATGTGCGTTCCAACCGCAATTTTTCCCGACGAGTTTCGGAAGAACGTATCGCTGAGTTTCACCGCTTCGCTCTCGACTTCAACAGTCTGCTGGATGAAATGGAAGAGTGGCAGCTTCGTTTACAGGCTAAAAATGCGCAGCTTCTACGTACCGCGCTACATGACCCATTAACCGGGCTGGCTAACCGCGCAGCGTTTCGTAGCGGCATCAACACGTTGATGAACAATTCCGATGCCCGAAAAACGTCGGCGTTACTATTTCTTGATGGCGATAATTTCAAATACATCAATGATACCTGGGGTCATGCGACGGGCGATAGAGTCTTGATTGAAATCGCAAAACGGTTAGCTGAATTTGGCGGGCTGCGACATAAAGCATACCGCCTGGGCGGCGATGAATTCGCTATGGTGCTCTATGATGTACAGTCGGAATCTGAAGTGCAGCAGATATGTTCAGCACTGACACAAATCTTTAATCTCCCGTTTGATCTTCATAATGGCCATCAGACCACCATGACATTAAGCATTGGTTACGCGATGACCATTGAGCACGCCTCTGCGGAAAAATTACAAGAGCTTGCCGATCACAATATGTATCAGGCCAAACACCAGCGTGCCGAAAAGCTGGTGAGATAACAAGGATATATCGATATGATAAAGCACCTGGTAGCACCCCTGGTTTTCACCTCACTAATACTGACTGGCTGCCAGTCCCCTCAGGGAAAGTTTACTCCTGAGCAAGTCGCCGCTATGCAATCTTATGGATTTACTGAATCCGCCGGCGACTGGTCGCTGGGCTTATCAGATGCCATTCTGTTCGCAAAAAATGACTACAAATTGCTCCCGGAAAGCCAGCAACAGATCCAAACCATGGCAGCTAAATTGGCCTCGACAGGGCTAACACATGCCCGTATGGATGGACACACCGATAACTATGGTGAAGACAGTTACAACGAAGGCTTATCATTGAAACGGGCGAATGTCGTGGCCGATGCATGGGCTATGGGTGGACAAATTCCACGCAGCAATCTCACCACACAGGGTTTAGGAAAAAAATATCCCATAGCCAGTAACAAGACCGCCCAGGGCCGCGCCGAGAACCGCCGCGTCGCAGTGGTGATTACTACCCCTTAAAACACCAGCAAACAGATAAAAAAGGGCCAGCCAATTGGCCAGCCCTTCTTAACAGGATGTCGCTTAAGCGAAATCTTAGTTAAGACGCTCTTTGATACGAGCAGCCTTACCAGTACGCTCACGCAGGTAGTACAGTTTAGCTTTACGAACAGCACCACGACGTTTGACAGAAATGCTGTCAACTACCGGAGAGTGAGTCTGGAAGACACGCTCAACGCCTTCGCCGTTGGAAATTTTACGAACAGTGAATGCAGAGTGCAGACCGCGGTTACGAATAGCGATAACCACGCCCTCGAATGCCTGCAGACGTTTTTTGGAACCTTCAACAACCCATACTTTCACTTCCACGGTATCACCCGGACGGAAGGAAGGTACGTCCTGCTTCATCTGCTCTTGTTCAAGTTGCTTAATAATGTTGCTCATAATTTAATCTCTTATCCTGGGTAAACTGATATCTCGGGGGCTTACGCCATCCCATCATGTTTATGTTGCTGTTGTGCGTGTTCCGTTTTGAACTCCGCCAGCAACCTTGCTTGCTCTTCAGTCAGAGCCAGGTTTTCCAGAAGTTCAGGTCTTCTAAGCCAGGTACGGCCCAGCGACTGTTTCAAACGCCAGCGACGTATCTCGGCATGGTTGCCCGACAGTAACACTGGCGGAACTTCCATCCCTTCTAACACCTCAGGCCGCGTATAGTGCGGGCAATCCAGCAATCCTTCAGCAAAGGAATCTTCCGTTGCCGAGGCTTCATGTCCCAGTACTCCCGGAATAAACCGGGAAACGGAGTCAATCAGCGTCATTGCTGGTAACTCACCACCACTGAGAACGTAATCGCCGATTGACCATTCTTCGTCAATTTCGGTTTGGATCACGCGCTCATCTATACCTTCGTAGCGACCGCACACCAGAATCAATTTTTGATTCGTTGCCAGTTCGCTGACGCCCGCTTGATCAAGCTTGCGTCCCTGTGGTGACAGATAAATCACCTTTGCGCCTTCACCCGCCGCGGCTTTTGCTGCATGAATGGCGTCCCGCAAGGGTTGCACCATCATTAACATCCCCGGTCCGCCGCCGTAAGGACGATCGTCCACGGTACGGTGCCGGTCATGCGTGAAGTCGCGAGGACTCCAGCTCTGGATGCTCAGCAGGCCATTTTTAACTGCCCGGCCAGTTACCCCGTAATCGGTAATTGCGCGGAACATTTCAGGAAACAGGCTAATTATGCCAATCCACATAGCGCCGTCTTTTACCGTTTATCCGGTGGTTTAAAAACCAGGATCCCAATCTACTTCGATTGAACGAGTAGTGAGATCGACTTTCTTGATAACCTGCCCATCGAGGAACGGTACGAGACGTTCCTTGATACCAAACGCATCTTTCAGGTTTGCCTTAATGACGAGAACGTCATTAGATCCGGTTTCCATCATATCGACGACTTTACCGAGATCGTAGCCTTCAGTGGTTACTACCTGGCAGCCCATCAGGTCTTTCCAGTAGTAGTCCCCCTCTTCAAGCTGAGGCAGCTGCGATGAATCCACGACAATTTCACAATTCGTCAGCAGGTTCGCCGCATCACGATCGTCAACGCCTTTCAGCTTGATGATCATGTCCTGATTGTGGTGCTTCCAGCTTTCCAGCTGGACTTGCTGCCACTGACCCGCCTTCTGGATAAACCAGGGCTGATAGTCAAAAATGCTTTCGGCGTCTTCGGTGGAAGAAAACACTCTGAGCCACCCACGAATACCGTAAGACGAACCCATTTTTCCCAAAACGATGGGATCAACAGGTGCTTGCGCGGTGAGTTGTTTGCTCATCATGACCACCGTGACAGATTAAGCTGCTTTGTTTACTTCTTTGATCAGCGCAGCAACGCGATCAGAAATAGTTGCGCCCTGGCCAACCCAGTGAGCGATGCGATCCAGATCCAGGCGAGTGCCTTCTTCTTTTTCGCTAGCGATTGGGTTGAAGAAACCAACGCGCTCGATGAAGCGACCGTTGCGTGCATTACGGCTGTCAGCGACAACAACCTGGTAGAACGGACGCTTTTTAGCGCCGTGACGTGCTAAACGAATAGTTACCATAACATCCTCTTGTGTGAATAAAACAACCGGACCCCATCGAGGAACGGAGTCCGGTGTCATATTAAAAGCCCGAAAATTTTACTCATTTTTGCGGGAATTGCAATCAACAGTTACTAACTCTGCTGTAAAAGGCCGTCGGCGGTGCAGCCAGTTTGGTGCCGGAGTGCGCGCAGTCACCGGAGCGTACACGCAGTACGTGAGGATGACGAGCACATCCCGGTGCCAAAATGGCAAACAAGCCAGGCCGATTAGCGACCAGGGAAGCCTGGGGGCATCATACCCTTCATGCTTCTCATCATCTTCGCCATTCCGCCCTTCTTCATTTTCTTCATCATGCGCTGCATGTCGTCGAACTGCTTCAGAAGGCGGTTAACGTCCTGCACCTGCATACCGCAACCGGCAGCGATACGACGCTTACGCGAACCTTTGATGATTTCTGGCTTAGCGCGCTCTTTCATCGTCATCGAGTTGATGATGGCTTCCATACGCACCAGCACTTTATCGTCCATCTGCGACTTAACATTATCCGGGATCTGCCCCATGCCCGGCAGCTTGCCCATCAGGCTAGCCATGCCGCCCATATTTTTCATCTGGCGCAGTTGCTCAAGAAAATCGTTGAGATCGAAGCCGTCGCCTTTTTTCAGCTTGCTGGCTAATTTCTCTGCCTGCGCGCGGTCAACTTTGCTTTCGATATCTTCGATCAGCGACAGTACGTCGCCCATGCCGAGAATACGCGACGCGATGCGGTCCGGATGGAACGGCTCCAGCGCCTCAGTTTTCTCGCCAACACCGAGAAACTTGATCGGTTTGCCAGTGATGTGACGAATAGAGAGCGCCGCACCGCCGCGGGCATCGCCGTCCACTTTGGTCAACACTACGCCGGTAAGCGGTAACGCTTCATTGAATGCTTTTGCCGTATTGGCCGCATCCTGACCGGTCATGGCGTCAACCACAAACAGGGTTTCAACCGGGTTAATCGACGCATGGACTTGTTTGATCTCGTCCATCATCGCTTCGTCAACGTGCAGACGACCAGCGGTATCCACCAGCAGCACGTCGTAGAATTTCAGTTTGGCTTCTTTCAGCGCCGCGTTAACGATATCTACCGGCTTCTGACCAACATCAGAAGGGAAGAAATCAACGCCCACCTGCTCTGCCAGCGTCTCAAGCTGTTTGATTGCCGCCGGGCGATAAACGTCGGCAGAAACCACCAGCACTTTCTTCTTGTGCTTCTCGCGCAGGAACTTACCGAGTTTACCAACGCTGGTTGTTTTACCGGCACCTTGCAGGCCCGCCATCAGCACGACCGCAGGCGGTTGCGCCGCCAGGTTCAGGGTCTGGTTCTCTTCGCCCATCGCCGCAACCAGTTCGTTACGGACGATTTTGACGAACTCCTGCCCCGGCGTCAGGCTCTTATTAACTTCATGACCAACCGCTTTCTCTTTTACGCGATTGATAAACTCACGCACTACCGGCAGAGCGACGTCCGCCTCCAGCAGCGCCATGCGCACTTCGCGCAGCGTATCTTTTACGTTGTCTTCAGTGAGGCGTCCACGGCCACTGATATTGCGCAGCGTGCGCGACAAACGATCGGTTAAATTATCAAACATTGTCTCTCGCCTGGGGTGGAAACGGTTGGCCGCAATCGCGACACATCATCAGTATTTTGCCGCAGTATAACATGAAGGCGTCTTTGTTGTTATGCAACGGTTGGAGCAGCGTTCACCTGACGCTATACTGCTTCTCTTTCTTATTGCTCAAACTGTCGACATCACTATGCCCGTTTTTGCTCTGCTCGCGCTTGTCGCCTACTCCGTCAGTCTTGCGCTGATTGTTCCCGGTCTGCTGCAAAAAAACGGCGGCTGGCGGCGCATGGCTATTATTTCTGCGGTCATTGCGCTGGTCTGCCACGCAATCGCTCTGGAAGCCCGCATCCTGCCCGACGGTGATAGCGGACAAAACCTCAGCCTGCTGAACGTTGGTTCATTGGTCAGTTTGATGATCTGTACGGTAATGACCATTGTGGCTTCTCGCAATCGTGGCTGGTTGCTGCTACCCATTGTCTATGCCTTTGCGCTTATCAACCTGGCGCTGGCAACCTTCATGCCCAATGAATACATCACCCATCTGGAAGCTACGCCTGGGATGCTGGTGCACATTGGCTTATCGCTCTTTTCCTATGCCACGCTAATTATCGCCGCCCTGTACGCGCTGCAACTGGCGTGGATTGATTACCAACTGAAGAACAAGAAGCTGGCGTTTAACCAGGAAATGCCGCCATTGATGAGTATCGAGCGTAAAATGTTCCACATCACGCAGATTGGCGTGGTGCTGCTAACGCTCACGCTTTGCACTGGCCTGTTCTACATGCACAACTTATTTAGCATGGAAAATATCGACAAGGCTGTGCTCTCTATCGTGGCGTGGTTTGTCTATATTGTGCTGCTGTGGGGACATTATCATGAAGGATGGCGTGGACGCCGCGTCGTCTGGTTTAACGTTGCGGGCGCGGTAATTCTGACACTGGCCTACTTCGGCAGCCGAATTGTCCAGCAGTTAATCAGCTAAACCCAGAAAAGGAGTTTCCCCTGGAACACATTTCTACTACTACGTTGATCATTATTCTGATCATCATGGTGGTCATTTCAGCCTATTTTTCCGGGTCCGAAACCGGAATGATGACCCTCAACCGCTATCGTCTGCGACATATGGCGAAACAGGGTAATCGCTCGGCCAAACGCGTCGAAAAATTGCTGCGTAAGCCAGACCGCCTGATAAGCCTGGTGTTAATCGGCAATAACCTGGTCAATATTCTTGCCTCCGCGCTCGGCACTATTGTTGGGATGCGTTTGTACGGCGATGCGGGCGTGGCAATTGCGACTGGTGTGCTGACTTTTGTCGTACTGGTATTTGCTGAGGTATTGCCGAAAACCATTGCCGCGCTGTACCCGGAAAAAGTCGCTTATCCGAGTAGTTTTCTGCTGGCTCCGCTGCAAATTTTGATGATGCCGCTGGTCTGGTTGCTGAATGCTATCACCCGTATGCTGATGCGCATGATGGGTATCAAAACCGATATCGTGGTTAGCGGCTCTTTGAGCAAAGAAGAGTTGCGCACTATCGTGCACGAATCACGCTCACAAATTTCCCGTCGCAATCAGGATATGCTGCTGTCGGTGCTCGATCTGGAAAAAATGACCGTTGATGACATCATGGTGCCGCGCAGTGAAATTATCGGTATTGATATCAACGATGACTGGAAATCGATTCTGCGCCAACTCTCCCACTCACCTCACGGGCGCATCGTGCTCTACCGTGATTCGCTGGACGACGCCATCAGTATGCTGCGAGTACGTGAAGCCTGGCGGTTGATGTCGGAGAAAAAAGAGTTCACCAAAGAAACCATGCTGCGCGCCGCGGACGAGATCTATTTTGTGCCGGAAGGTACGCCGCTCAGCACGCAGTTGGTAAAGTTTCAGCGCAACAAAAAGAAAGTCGGCCTGGTCGTCAACGAGTATGGAGACATTCAGGGGCTGGTGACGGTTGAAGATATTCTGGAAGAGATTGTCGGCGATTTCACTACGTCGATGTCGCCAACACTTGCCGAAGAGGTCACGCCGCAAAACGACGGTTCGGTGATTATCGATGGCACCGCCAACGTGCGGGAAATCAACAAAGCCTTTAACTGGCATCTACCGGAAGATGATGCCCGCACGGTTAATGGCGTCATTCTTGAGGCACTGGAAGAGATCCCTGTCGCAGGCACCCGCGTGCGTATTGGCGAGTACGATATCGATATTCTCGACGTACAGGACAATATGATTAAGCAAGTAAAAGTTTTTCCTGTGAAACCGCTGCGCGAGAGTGTGGCGGAGTAACGAAAACGGCCCGGCATTCGCATGCAGGGCCGTGAATTATTACGAAAGCAGAAATTAAGCTTTTGCTTTCGCTACAGTAACCATCGCCGCACGAATCGTACGACCATTCAGCGTATAACCCTTCTGCATAATGCCCAGTACGTTACCTGGCGCAACGTCATCAGATTCCACCATTGCGATGGCCTGATGCACATTCGGGTCCAGTGGGACGTTAGTTTCGGCGATCACTTCAACGCCAAACTTACGCACAACATCCAGCATCGACTTCAGCGTCAGCTCAATGCCTTCAACCATCGCAGACATATCCGGGTTAGCTTTATCAGCCACTTCCAGCGCACGATCCAGGCTATCAATCACCGGCAGCAATTCGTTGATGAATTTCTCCAGCGCGAATTTGTGGGCTTTTTCAATATCCAGTTCAGTACGACGACGCAGGTTTTCCATTTCGGCTTTTACACGCAAAATGCCGTCACGTTCACGGGTCTGGGCTTCAGCCAGCTGAGCTTCGAGATTCGCAATTTTTTCATCGCGCGGATCCACCTGCTCAGCAGAAGCTTCTGGCTCAACTGCCTCAATCTCTTCGTGCTGATCCATGATAATTTCTTCCGGGGCTTGCCCCTCAGGCGTTTTCTGTTCTTTACTACTCATGAATTTCTCCGCGTTTTTTTCGCATTCATCTCGCTAACTTCGCTTATTATGGGGATCAGTTTCAGGGTTTCAAGGGAAGCACTCACATTGTCATCAATCTTCGCAACAAGGACCTCGGAAAAATGAATAATCATTTCAAGTGTATTGGCATTGTGGGACACCCACGGCACCCCACTGCACTGACAACACATGAAATGCTCTACCGCTGGCTGTGCACAAAAGGTTACGAGGTCATCGTTGAGCAACAAATCGCTCACGAACTGCAACTGAAGAATGTGAAAACTGGCACGCTCGCGGAGATTGGGCAACTAGCTGATCTCGCGGTAGTCGTTGGTGGCGACGGTAATATGCTGGGCGCGGCACGCACACTCGCCCGTTACGATATTAAAGTTATTGGAATCAACCGTGGCAACCTGGGTTTCCTGACTGACCTTGACCCCGATAACGCCCAGCAACAGTTAGCCGATGTGCTGGAAGGCCACTACATCAGCGAGAAACGTTTTTTGCTGGAAGCGCAAGTCTGTCAGCAAGATTGCCAGAAACGCATCAGCACCGCGATAAATGAAGTGGTGCTTCATCCAGGCAAAGTGGCGCATATGATTGAGTTCGAAGTGTATATCGACGAGATCTTTGCGTTTTCTCAGCGATCTGATGGACTAATTATTTCGACGCCAACAGGCTCCACCGCCTATTCCCTCTCTGCAGGCGGTCCTATTCTGACCCCCTCTCTGGATGCGATTACCCTGGTGCCCATGTTCCCGCATACGTTGTCAGCACGACCACTGGTCATAAACAGCAGCAGCACGATCCGTCTGCGTTTTTCGCATCGCCGTAACGACCTGGAAATCAGTTGCGACAGCCAGATAGCACTGCCGATTCAGGAAGGTGAAGATGTCCTGATTCGTCGCTGTGATTACCATCTGAATCTGATTCATCCGAAAGATTACAGTTATTTCAACACATTAAGCACCAAGCTCGGCTGGTCAAAAAAATTATTCTAATTTTACGCCAGCCTCTTTACTGTATATAAAACCAGTTTATACTGTACACAATAACAGTAATGGTTTTTCATACAGGAAAACGACTATGTTGGCACAACTGACCATCAGCAACTTTGCTATCGTTCGTGAGCTTGAGATTGATTTTCATAGCGGCATGACCGTAATAACTGGCGAGACCGGCGCGGGTAAATCTATTGCAATAGATGCCCTCGGTCTTTGTCTCGGTGGCCGCGCTGAAGCCGACATGGTGCGTACCGGCGCTGCTCGCGCTGACCTGTGCGCCCGTTTTTCTCTGAAAGATACGCCAGCGGCTCTGCGCTGGCTGGAAGAAAACCAGCTTGAAGACGGGCATGAATGTTTGCTTCGTCGCGTGATCAGCAGCGATGGTCGCTCCCGTGGTTTCATCAACGGTACAGCTGTTCCTCTGTCACAACTGCGCGAACTGGGTCAGTTGCTGATTCAGATCCATGGTCAGCACGCTCATCAATTACTCACCAAACCTGAGCACCAAAAATTCCTGCTTGATGGCTATGCCAATGAAACCTCTCTACTGCAGGAAATGACCGCACGTTATCAGTTGTGGCATCAAAGCTGCCGTGACCTCGCGCATCATCAACAGTTAAGTCAGGAACGCGCTGCCCGTGCGGAACTGCTGCAATACCAATTAAAAGAACTTAACGAATTTAATCCGCAGCCCGGAGAGTTTGAACAAATCGACGAAGAGTACAAACGTCTGGCGAACAGCGGTCAATTGCTGACCACCAGCCAGAATGCATTGGCATTAATGGCCGACGGTGAAGACGCAAACCTGCAAAGTCAGCTTTACACGGCTAAACAACTGGTGAGCGAATTGATTGGCATGGACAGCAAACTGTCCGGCGTACTTGATATGCTGGAAGAAGCTACCATCCAGATTGCTGAAGCCAGCGATGAACTGCGCCACTACTGCGATCGTCTGGATCTCGATCCCAACCGACTATTTGAACTTGAACAGCGCATCTCAAAACAGATTTCGCTGGCACGTAAACATCACGTCAGCCCTGAGGCATTGCCACAGTATTACCAGTCGCTACTGGAAGAACAGCAGCAACTGGACGATCAGGCCGACTCACAAGAAACGCTTGCGCTGGCGGTAACGAAACATCATCAGCAGGCACTGGAAATCGCGCGCGCATTACACCAACAACGCCAGCAATATGCAGAAGAACTTGCACAGCTGATCACCGACAGTATGCATGCGCTCTCAATGCCGCATGGGCAGTTTACGATCGATGTTAAATTTGACGAGCATCACCTGGGCGCTGACGGTGCCGATCGTATTGAGTTTCGGGTAACCACCAACCCAGGTCAGCCAATGCAGCCTATTGCCAAAGTCGCATCCGGTGGTGAATTGTCCCGCATCGCACTGGCAATCCAGGTCATCACGGCGCGTAAAATGGAAACCCCGGCACTGATTTTTGATGAAGTGGATGTAGGGATTAGCGGTCCAACAGCGGCAGTTGTCGGCAAACTGCTGCGTCAACTCGGCGAATCAACTCAGGTGATGTGTGTTACCCACCTGCCACAAGTCGCGGGATGTGGTCATCAACACTATTTTGTCAGCAAAGAAACCGATGGTGCGATGACAGAAACGCATATGCAATCCCTGAATAAAAAAGCGCGGTTACAAGAGCTGGCGCGCCTGCTTGGTGGCAGTGAAGTCACACGTAATACACTGGCGAATGCGAAAGAACTGCTTGCAGCGTAAACTTTTTTCCTGCTTCACGGTCAGAGTAAACAGCAAAACGCCGTAAGACCGGAAAGCAAAAGGTTTTAAAGTGATGAAAGGTCTATTATCATCGGCATATTACAGATGAGCCACGTACTGCTCGGGCCCGAAAAGGAATCAAATCACTATGCGCTGTAAAACGCTGACTGCTGCAGCAGCAGTACTATTGATGTTGACCGCAGGCTGTTCCACTCTGGAGCGAGTGGTTTACCGTCCTGACATCAACCAGGGGAACTATCTGACCGCTAACGACGTATCCAAAATACGTGTTGGCATGACGCAACAACAAGTTGCGTACGCATTGGGTACACCGCTGATGTCCGATCCATTTGGTACGAATACCTGGTTCTATGTCTTCCGCCAGCAACCAGGTCATGAAGGTGTAACGCAGCAAACGCTGACGCTGACCTTTAACAGTAGCGGTGTGTTGACCAATATTGATAACAAACCTGCGCTGAGTGGTAACTAATAATAAAGTTGCTCTCAAAGACGTTAAAAAAGGTGCTCAATGAGCACCTTTTTTCTGTCTGTTATTTATTCGCTGATTTTTCTGCTCGTTGCCTGCGAAGCTCTTTCGGATCGGCAATGAGAGGGCGATAAATCTCCACCCTATCGCCATCATGCACACTATCGCTTAGTTTTGCCGGACGGCTGTAAATGCCGACTTTGTTTTTAGTTAAATCGATATCGGTACGCAATTCCAGCAAGCCACTGGCGCGAATAGCTTCTTCAACCGTCGCGCCCTCCTGCAGCGTCACGCGCTGCAGGTACTGCTTCTCAGGTAGCGCATAAGCCACCTCAACGGCAATTTTACCTGGCACTGTAAACCTCTTTCGCACGAACCGTAAAAGCCTGGACCATATTAGACGCCAGCTCTTTAAACACGCGACCAAAGGCGAGTTCAATCAACTTATTGGTAAACTCAAAGTCGAGATGAAACTCGATACGACACGCCTCCTGGCTCAGCGGCGTAAACTTCCATCCACCAATCAATTTCTTGAACGGCCCATCCACCAGATTCATAAGAATACTTTGGTTACTGGTCAACTGGTTGCGGGTAGTAAACGTTTTGCTGATCCCAGCCTTAGAGACATCTACCGCCGCAGTCATCTGCCCAGGAGTGGACTCCAGAATCCGACTTCCGGTACAACCCGGCAAAAACTGAGGATAAGACTGAACGTCATTCACTAACTGATACATTTGCTCCGCGCTGTAGGGTACCAGTGCGGTCCGGCTAATCTGAGGCATAACAATTTCCATCAACAAAAATCCAACAAATAATATCATTTATCCTGCTGTAAAAAAAACGCTATCCCGGCGCTGGGTAACATCGGGTTCATGCTAAGATAGAGCCTTGTCCCCCGCAGGATTGATATGGGGTGTTTTCGATTTCAGATTACCGATGATTCACGACGCTTATGACGAAGAAAAAAGCACATAAACCTGGTTCAGCGACCATCGCGCTTAACAAGCGCGCCCGTCACGAATACTTTATCGAAGAAGAGTTCGAAGCGGGACTTGCCCTGCAAGGCTGGGAAGTTAAATCCCTGCGCGCAGGAAAAGCCAATATCAGCGACAGCTATGTCCTTCTGCGTGACGGAGAAGCGTTCCTGTTTGGCGCAAACATCACGCCAATGGCAGTGGCCTCCACGCATGTGGTGTGCGATCCTACCCGTACCCGCAAGTTACTTCTCAACCAGCGCGAACTGGACTCATTGTACGGTCGCGTCAATCGAGAAGGCTATACCGTAGTGGCGCTCTCCCTGTACTGGAAAAATGCCTGGTGCAAAGTGAAAATCGGCGTCGCCAAAGGTAAGAAACAGCACGATAAACGTTCAGATATCAAAGAGCGCGAATGGCAGGTGGATAAAGCGCGTATCATGAAAAACGCCCACCGTTAAACCTGCACTCCAATTATTGACCAGTTCCTCACCGCGCCTCCCTCTCCGGCGGCGCGAATGAACATCTTATTGGCTATCACATCCGACACAAATGTTGCCATCCCATTGCTTAATCGAATAAAAATCAGGCTACATGGGTGCTAAATCTTTAACGATAACGCCATTGAGGCTGGTCATGGCGCTCATAAATCTGGTATACTTACCTTTACACATTGGGGCTGATTCTGGATTCGACGGGATTTGCGAAACCCAAGGTGCATGCCGAGGGGCGGTTGGCCTCGTAAAAAGCCGCAAAAAATAGTCGCAAACGACGAAAACTACGCTTTAGCAGCTTAATAACCTGCTTAGAGCCCTCTCTCCCTAGCCTCCGCTCTTAGGACGGGGATCAAGAGAGGTCAAACCCAAAAGAGATCGCGTGGAAGTCCTGCCTGGGGTTGAAGCGTTAAAACTTAATCAGGCTAGTTTGTTAGTGGCGTGTCCGTCCGCAGCTGGCAAGCGAATGTAAAGACTGACTAAGCATGTAGTACCGAGGATGTAGGAATTTCGGACGCGGGTTCAACTCCCGCCAGCTCCACCAAATAAAACAAGGGGTTACGTGAAAACGTAGCCCCTTTTTCTTTGGTGGTGGCGGCAAAATGGCGACAGAGTTTCGGACTGGCGGCAACAAAAAACCCGCCATTAAAGCGGGTTCTGTTCAGAAACTCATGTGGCCTTGACCACCTTTTCCAGGATGTGGCGGCGCAGAAGAAATTAGATTCGGTTTTATAATGTGCCGTACAAACGTTTCATGAGTAACGAACGTACAGCCACAATTTATATTTTGGCACTGGTTGTAACGTTCTTTTGTCGTAGCTGATACCTGAAAGCTGCTTCTGGTATGTGCTGCATGACCGCACTCTGGACAGTTCATCATCGCTGTTATCCCACCACTCTTGCCGTAGTCGCAATAATGATACAGCATTATTCAATATTAAGAACCAATTATTCAATTTCAAGATCACCAATCTTTACTTCAAGCTCCATGCTGGTCGTATATCCATTATCCGGACTGACAGAATGCGTCAGGGTGGTAATGGTCCATTCTGCATCATCGATCGGCTGCTTAAACCCTGTAACCTTCACCGGCATTTCCGTATAGAGATCAGCCCGCCCCTCAGCGAGCTGCAGGGAAAATGAAGCAACCCCACGCAGCAGACGTTCCCACTGCATTTTTGCTGCGCGCTCTGCATTGCTCCGGTTGGCGTAGGTACGATTAAGAACCAGCACGTTTTCATCCGTTCCCACCAGATAATCGCCCTGTTTTGCTTCCGGCTCTTTGGGTGTGGTGGTTTTCTTTCGACGACGCCTAACACTGGTTGTCTCTTTTTTCCTGGGTTCACGCGTATGCAGCCAGCTGGCAATAACACCGGTATAGGCACCACGATCAGCAAGGGTGAACCGATGACCGTCACCGGCTTTGCGCGTGATGGTGATAACCGGCAGCGGCTTGCCGCTCGCCGTTCTTCCCTGTCCCTGCCGGATAAATAGCAGATTCCCGTCCTTAACGGAAGCAATCGCCCCATACTGTCTCGCCAGTTTCATCAGAAAACTTGCATCGCTTTCATTGGTCTGGTCCAGATGATCCAGCGCCTTATCCGTCAGGTCTTTACCCAGCGCCATTTTGAGGTTATGCCGGGCGGCTATTTCCTTTACCACCTCCCCCACCGTTGTCTGATGCCATGATTTTTCGCGCCGTGTATTGAGAGTTTCACGGAAATCTGCGCTACGCGCCCGGATGGTCAGTCGGTCAGGGGCACCGCTGTGTTCAATTTCATCCACAGTAAAAGCCCCTTTAGGGAAAAGCGGCTGGCCTTTCCAGCCCAGCGCCAACTGAATCACTGCCCCACGTCGCGGCAGGGCGATCAGCCCGTCGGCGTCGTCCAGCTCCAGATCAAGCTGGTCCGCTTCAAAGCCCCGGTTATCCGTCAGCGTCAGACTCATCAGGCGGGTATCCAGCACGGTCGTCACGTCCTTACCTTCAATGACGATACTGAAAGCCGGGCTTTTGCTGTTCAGATTCAGAAGATCAGAATTAACGTTCACTGCAGCAATCCTCCTACCGTGTTCTTAATCCCCCCAATCGCAGAGACAGCAGAGTCCTGCAGGTTGCTGAGCTGGTCACTCAGGCTCCCGAACATGTCAGACAGCGATTCATCAACCCGTTTGAGGGTGATCGTAAACTCAATGCGCCTGGGCATTCCGCTTGCAAAAAACTCCGTCTTTGTCTGGCTCAGACTTTCAATAACAAACATGCCGTAAATGGTTCCGCTGCCTTCAATTAAAGGCCAGGCTTTGCCCTGCTCTGCCATCAACTCCAGCGCCAGCAATGACAGCCTGCCTCCGGTCACTTCCGGCAGCAGAACCCCGGACAGTGTCAGTGAATCATTATCCGGGCCAAGAAACTGCGTTGACGGGCGGCGGTTCACCCGGCTGTTGGCTGCATGTCGCCAGCTGCGCTGATACTGCAGCTCCTGATAAGGGACAGTGCGCAACATAAATACATATAAACCCAGCACCATCATCATGATTCATACCCCCCCTGATCGCTGAAATTGCTGCGCGCTTTTGCCCTGGCCCTGCGTTCCCGCTCGTCAAGCTGGCGTGCCACTTCACGGGCAATATCCTGCGCACTCTGTCCCGGCTGCGCGACGATATGAATGGGCGCATTTATCTCATAACGAATAACTGACGGCGGGCTGTCAGCCTTCACTGGCTGCGTCTGGTATGCCCTAGCAGGCAGACTGAACGGATGAAGCGGAGCCACTTCTGCAGGTGTCGCAGCTACCCCCATCACGCCTGCAACGAAAGAGGCAAGCGCAGCAGTACGCCGCCTGCTGGTGACATTTGCCGGTCCGTTCACAATTTCAGGGCCATTTTCTCCAACAATGCCAAACTGCCCGCGTGGAATGATCCCGCCCGTGTCGTACATCCTTGCGTAAGCCGGGAACCCGCCTGGCGGCAGCACCACTTTGCCGTCACTGTTCACTGTGGCGGATTGCTGCTGCGTGACCTGCGCAGGCAGTTTCGCCTTTGCCGCCTCCTTACTGACAATACCGAGCTTTTCCAGTAGCCATGACACACCGGATTTAAGTGACTCCAGCGGGTGCATCACCCTATTCAGACCTTCCGCCAGCGCCTCACCAAACCGGCGTCCCATTGCAGCTGCGCTGTTCAGTTCTTCGGAAGTTGATTTAACCGGGGTCAGCAAATCACTGAACCAGCCCCACAAGGCCTGCACCCTGTCACCAATCCACTGAAACACGGGTCTGAGCGGCTCAAAGGCGGCGCTGATGGGCGCAGCAGCAGCTTTGAACCCTTCCACCACGCCCCCCAGAAATGCACTGATGGGCTGCCAGTATTTCCACACAACCAGCACCACACCAGCCAGCGCAGCCACAACCAGCCCTATCGGACTGAGCAGCGCACCCAGCATGCCGGAAATACCAAACAGCGCGCCGCGAAGTAATGCCAGCGGACCAGAAACAAGATAACGCAACACACCACCGGCAGCTGACAGCCTACCCCGCAACGCCGCCAGCGGGTTCATCACCATACCGATAACATTACGGATGCCTGACATACCGACACGGAACACGGCAAGCGGAGCACCTGCCACCGTTTTCAGTGCATTACCCGCTATTCCGGCTGAGCGACGCAGGGAATTAAGCGGGGCACTCAGCAACCCGACACTGCCACCGGATGACGCCATACCCCGACGCAACAGGGAAAGTGGCGCACCTGCCAGCCATGACAGGGCACCGCCAGTACGTGTTACCGCTGCAGCAACGGAGGGTAATGTTTTTACACCCAGCACAGACAGGCCAAACCGAATCACCGCAATCGGCCCCAGCACAGCAGCCACTGCTACGGCAAGTGTACCCAGCCCGACAGTGACAGCCGCCGTAGCCGCCGCCACTTTCATCAGCGTGCCAGCCAGCACAGGGTTCTGCTCCACCCAGCGACGCAGCGCCCCGGTCACGCCCTTAACCATGCCCATAATATCCATCAGCGGCTGGCGCAACGTTTCCCCCAGACTGCTGAAAGCGTTCTGCGCGCCAGTCTTAACCAGCAACCACTGCGCAGACAATGAATCTTTGTTAATGTCGGATTCTTTCTGCATGGAGCCATTAGCACCACTGCCTGATGTGAGTTTCAGCTGACGCTGCAGCTCCGGCAGGTTGTTAGCCAGCTTTGCCGCATCATCGCCGAACTCTTTACCAAAAATCATTGTCATGGCTGACAGGCGTTTATCCTGCGGCAGATTGTTGACCTTCTCCAGAACCCGCTGAATGGTGCCCATGGCATCGGTGGTCATCTGCTTTTCAATCTCCGCAGGATTGAGTTTCAGCAGGTTCATACCTTCAAAGAAGCGCTTACTTTGCATGGTGGCAATGGACAGTTCACGCACCATGGCATTAGAGGCGCTGGCGGCAATTTCCGGGGCAGCCCCAAGAGAAAGGAATGTTGAACCCAGCGCAGCAGCCTTTCGGAAGTCAAGGCGGTCAGCCACGCCCCCCATACGCTGCAGGACGTTGATAATGTCCCCACCCTTTGACATGGCGTTATCGTCCAGGTAGTTCAGCGCATCGCCCAGTTGTTCAATATTGCGCGTCGGCACTTTATAGAGCTGCGCGATTTTCCCCAATCCTTCCGCCAGCTCATCGGCGGGCAGATCAAAGGCCGTTGCAGCTTTTGCCGCCGTGGATGCAAAGGCCAGCAGGTCACGTTTCTGGTCCTCAAAGGGATCGTCCTGGTTGGTCACGCCCATACGCGCCCCCCCTTCAACCAGCGCGGCATAATCTATAGCGCCATTCTCCATCGGCAGCTGCTCACTGGCAGCCTTAATGGCATCCTGCATGTCATAAAACTGTTTTGTACGGTCGCCGTTATCGTCACGAAGCCCGTTTACCTGCTTTGCCACGCCTTTCATGGCATCTTCCATACTGGCGTAGCTCTTAACTGCAGCCATAACCGGCGCGCCCATTGCCAGCCCCGCTGCCGTAGTGGTGGCCCCGGCTCCGGCTATGCGATCCCGAGCCTCAAGACGGCGCGAATACTGATCACGAACCGCATTCATTCTCGCCTGCTGTTCACCCAGGCGTTTCAGGGATTTTTGCTGTCGCTCCAGTGCCAGTCGGGTTTCATCGGCGTTCTGCCGTAGCTCACGCTGTGCGCTGCTCAGTTTCTTTGTATCAAGCCCTGCCTCATTCAGCGCAAGGCGCTGACGCTGCACTGACTGACGCAGCCCGTTATATTTTCCCTGTAAATCGGTGACGCGATTTTTAGTCTGCTCAAGCAGTCTGGCCTGTGCTGCCGTCGGGCGGTTGGTCGCAGTAAACTGCGTGGCGAGTTTTGCCGCTTCTTCGCGGGCGGCTTTAAGGCTGTTACCTGTGACTGCCAGCTGCGCGCTGGCCTTACGGAAGCCATCAATTCTGCCCGCCTGAGAATCTAACTCTTTCAGCCGGGCGCGGCTTTGCTGAATAGCGGCAGCCAGCTCTTTTGAGCTGGCCTGCGCGGATCGAAATGGGCGGGTGAGCTTGTCAACCGCATTCAGAATCACCTGCAGACGCAGGTTATTGTCACTCATCGCTGGCCCCGCTTCTCTGAATCGCTTTGTGCCGCCACTCCAGCACCTCTGTCAGCGACATAACGTCAGTGATGGACGGCGACCAGTGAAAGATGGTGGCGATATCCGCCACCAGGTCATCAATCGTCAGGCTGTCGGTAAACCGGCAAGCACCGACTTCTTCAACAAAAAAGTCACCACCTCGACCGACAGCGCGGTGAGATCGGCGGGGTCCAGTTCAGCCATTTCCTGTGCGGTCAGAGTTGGGGTGGAAATACGCGGGATCACTGTCATCATGGCCCCCACGTCCATATCCATAATGGCCTGCAGGCGGGTGCCGCGCAGCGCACCGGACTGAGGCTTACGCAGCACAATTTCGGTGATTTGGGTTTTACCGCGCATGATTGGCGTATCCAGTTGTACGGTTTTTTCAGTCAGCTTGTCGCTCATGTTCGTTTCCTGTTAATCAGATACTGGCGCGGATCACTGCGCCGTTAAGTTAAATCAGAGGCCAAGGGCGTTACGGTGTGCTTCCATCAGATCCACGCCGTCAACGATTTCAATCATGTTGACCACATCAACCTCATAGAGCACCTCGCCGTTAATGGTCAGCTTGGCGTAACTGTTGGTGCTGCTGACTTTGGTGGCGCTACTTTCTCCGGTTTTCCACTCGCCGGAATCCACCTCTTTGTGACGACCGCGCACAACCAGCTCAACAGCCTGCACTTCGCCGGTATCGTCACGCTGAATAGATCCGGTAAAACGCAACTGGATACCGTCCACCGTGGCAGCACCCATCTGCTTGAATAACAGCAGTTCGGTGCCGCCGATTGAAAATTCCGTGTCCAGTGCGCCGTCATCCAGCCCCATATCCACATCCACCGCGCCCGGCATACCGCCGCCGCGATACTTCTCAAACTTGCGGGTGAATTTCGGCAGGGTCAGGGACTCAACGATCCCCTGCCAGTTGTTCCCGTCGTTGAACAGGTTCAGGTGTTTTAACTTGCGTGGTAATGCCATGTATCCCCCTTATGCGCTGACACGGCTGGCAAAATCGACCAGGTAGCGATCGGTGATGCGCTGTCGCAGCATCAGATTTTCAAGCGGCGGCACAGGCGTGTAGTCGTAGTCGATGGTGAGTTTCCCGGCTTTCAGGGAGTCTTTATCGTTCACTGACTCATCCAGCCAGCAGTCAGCCCCGATGAGGTATCCCTGATTCACCAGGCTGCGTAATTTGGCGCGGATACCTTCGATAATGTCGCGGGCCAGTGACGGATTCAGTGGTTTATCCACCGCCCACATGTGCCCCTCTGCAATCGTGTCAGCCAGCACCTGCGCCGTGCGGGTGTAGTTCTCAAATGCAAACAACGGATCGTCACTGAGGCAGCGGGAACCCCAGAAACGGAACCCGTCTTTGCAGATCAGCGTGGTGACGTCATTCTGGTTCAGCAGTCCTGCATCCGTTGCCGGGTCCTGCAGATCCCAGAACACATCAGCGGAAATACCTGTGACGCCATTCACACCCACGTTGGACAGGGTTTTGTGCCATCCGGTCTGTTCGTCGATTTTGGCGCGCAGCCCGAGCGCACGAGCGGAGGCGTAAGCCGTCGCATCGGCTTTCAGAACGGTGTCAAAGTTGATGAAATCAGGCCAGATCAGCATCCCCTCTCGCTGGCTGAAATTGTCCCGGTAAGCAATGGCTTCCTCCACCGTCTTACAGCCATAGGCAGACAGGTAGGCAAACCCGCGCAGGCTCTGCGCAACACTCATCAGCTCAGTGGCAACCGCCTGTGTGTCGTGCCCCGGCACACCGAGAATGCGCGGCTTAACTTTCAGCTGCGACTGCGCAGAAAGCAGCGCTTTCATCCCCGTTTTTTTACCGTCGGACGTGACGCCACCGATAATATTGGAGGTGGTTTCCGCTTCGGTTTCACCCTGCGCCACGCGCACAACAACCGTCACGGGTTTTGACTGGTCGGCAATCGCATCCAGCGAACGGGCCAGCGTGCCGGACTCGCCTGCTTTACCGCTGGCCTCCAGCACATCCGTCAGCAGAACCGGCTTATTGAGAGGGAATACGGATGCATCAGCATCATCGCCGGTGCAGACCATGCCCACGATAGCGGTGCTTACCGTGGTGATAGATCGGGTGCCGTCGTTGACTTCAACAACGCGCACCCCGTGGTGGTAATCCTGAGCCATATGGCAGTCACTCCGGTGTAGAGAAGGTGTGACTATGTTCAGATTGATACGCGCGCGGCGCACGCTTCGAGCTTTGTGTGGGAAGTGGCACAATGGACAATAATGATACTTACATCATTTTTTTGGGCTTGATTTTTAGTTATATTCGATTCCTGCAGGTAGCTATTTAATTCACAAAGAAAGGACATCAGTAAAAAATGAATGACTCGCCAACAGTAACCACCTCCGATATTTATGAAAAATACAGCAATAAAGGATATATTCTAGATCTATCTAAATTAGAAGATGGGGATGTTATCCTTGAGCATGGTTATTCAAAAGTAAGTCCTATTATCGAACTTGCAACAAATTGTTATTACACTCATGCAATGATTTACCTTGAGGATACACTTATCGAAGCTACTGGCGATGGGGGCGTTTTTTCCAGAGTGCCAAATCGTTTCTATGTACCATACAGAAATGATCTGAAAGTTCTAAGATTAAAGGAACGTGCAGTTCCCTTTATAATGGACAGAATAAAATTACGTGCAAGGGATTTGGTTGGTTCATCTTATAGCGTAAAAGAAGCTGCACTTGCAGGCCTGAATCCCAACCAAAAAAAAACACTCCTTAAAAAGATAAACAAGTATCAATTTTGTTCTCGATTGGTTGCGCAATGTTATCAATATGGAGGAATTTCGCTGCTGGAAAATGTCAATTACTGCTCACCCAAGGACATATTTGAATCTGATCTTTTATTTGAAGTCACTGATGCAGTCAAAGAAGCAACCGCAGTAGAAATCCATCATGCCAAATCTGGCGAAGCACACCCTAACCACTTGAAATGCTGCGTTAAATGGGTAAGGGAAGCAAAAAAAATATTAAAAAAATGGGATTATGAAGTACAAACAATTAACGAAATAATTGGTGCAACAATTAATCTTGCTAATAAAAAGGTTGATAATGAAATTTGCAAATCAATTATTAACAGTGGTTACACAACCAACTACCTCGATGACAAAACAGTAAATCCATATAGATATGACCTCATACTCTTTTCAGATAAAATGAAAACAACAACTGGTAATATTAACGACAAAATAGATAGTGAGATATGGAAAGAAATATCTATCACTAATCTGCATTGTAAAAACTTCAACACATCTCTTAAAATGCACAATGATACACCAGCAGGTATTCTCTGGTTGCATGTAGAGCTTCATAAAAACATTTTGTTAATTGTAAAAGAACGTCTTTCGATAATTTTAGATTATTGCCATAAAAATAATATAACTTCTACCAACACTCCTGCAGCCAATGATATGATATCTCTAATCAATCATACCATTGGTCAAATTGAGCATTAAATCTTCTATAATTGCATTGACAAAATTTATAACAATCAAAATACTCACGCGATGAGCATGGGTATTTTATGCTGGAGATTTAGGCCATGTTATGCTTGGTGCTGTACTGATATCCACACGACTCAGCAATACACGGTATTTTCGCCAGGCATTAAACCGGGCTTTTTCATCATCCGTCGCCATACCCAGATCAACCGCATCCTGCAAGGGTTCGATATGCTCGCTGGCGATTTTAACAAGCGCGGCCTTGGTGGCGTTAGCTGCCGAAATTTCCGCCTCCTGCTGCGCAGTCTTGTCTGTAACCCAGCGTTCACCGTTCCATTTATCGTAAGGTGTAGCGGGTTCGTAAAGCGTGATATCTGCGGGATAATCGCCCGGTACAGTAATTTGTAGGGGTTCGCCTGTTTCGATACTCCAGACAATTTCACCGCGATGATCAGCCAGGTACTCCCATCCAGTCAGCTTTCTGTTTCGGCAGACCACGTATCCATCCTTTGCGGTTAGAGGTTTGTCAGTGCAGGAATTTGCGGGAATGCTGACACCTACCGGCAGGTATTCGGTAGACTGAGATAAATAAACCCGCGTTTGACTGTCGTAATTGAATACAACAATTTCACCTGCCACGATGGCAAAACCGTTTTCTATTACTGCAGTCTGCATTATGCGGCCCTCACGATGTAATTAAAGGCAATGTTGCGCGGACGCGTTTCTGCTCCCCCCACAATGCTTGAACTTAACGAAGTAGCTGTTCGCCTGGTGTTTTTTGTTCCTTCCTGCACGCAGTTGTAATCATCCTGCCCGATAAGCGTTCCTGTGCTGTCAATATCAGTCGGATTGAGTGCATTTACTGATGAACTCAGGGTTAACATTTCGTCCGAGTTGCTAAGGTTAATTAAAGGAATTTCCGTTCGATTCACCCCTGCATAGAAATAGGACTCATGGCGGTGTGCCTTAAAATCTTCAGTCTGACTGGTAAATACTCCACGACCAGAATCAACCCCACGCCCATCATCCCAGCCACGCAAAAATTCCCCACGTAGATCGGGCAATTTCAGGCCAGGGTAGGCCTGGGCCAGCTTTGGATACTGCACAGCGGTAAAGGCCGCCCCGTTGCACTTGAGCCATCCTGCAGGTGCTGCAGCAAGTGGCCAGGGAATTGGTACACCCACTGGCAAAGCAGAACCGGCCCCCAGGCCAAGGTTGTTAAGGAATACAGCAACATCAGCAATATCTGCACCGTTAGCCAATTTATCCATTTTCCCGGCAAGCGCATTGGTTACGGTAGTAGCAAAGTTAGGATCGTTGCCTAACGCTTTAGCCAGTTCGTTCAGCGTATCCAGCGCCCCCGGAGAAGAATCAACAAGCGCGGCAATTGCCGCCTGCACAAAGGCCGTGTTTGCAAGCTGCATGGAATTATTGCCTGCCACCGCCGTCGGCGCTTTTGGCGTGCCGGTGAGTGTCGGACTGTCTTTTGGTGCATACTGCGAATGAGGATCAACAGCAGCAAGATGCTTTGCCATCAGGTCATCCACATACACCTTAAGCTCCAGCACCTTGTCATCCACATATTTGCGGGTTGCCAGAACCACTGCAGGGTCTATTTTCAGGGTGATGTTATCGGTGCTGCTGGTAATCAGTACCATACGCACGGTCTGCGTACGTCCGCTGCCCTCCGCCAGCTTCGGCTTGTAGCTCTCCGGGCAGTTTCCCACAGCGATCAATGCGCCGGTTTCATCAAAAAGGCCGACTTCACGAATCCACCACCCGCCCTCATTTTCCGGGATCACCTGCTCAGCAATAATCTGGCTGCTGTTCTGCGGGTCGATATACAGCATATTCAGCGCTGCGCGGCGCTCCTCAGCAACTAATGCGGTCTGTTGCGCGTTGGGTGTGGGCAGCACACCGCCACCGCTACCCACCGCCATATGGGTAATTTTCAACGGGACACCGAGCGCGGCGGCGCTTGCCAGTTTCGCCGCGCCGATATCCGTCAGCAGGGTGTAAAATTTTGCGCTCATGGGTTCACTCTCATCGTGTCAATAACATGGACCGCACCGCCTTCATAGGCGGTGCCGCCGGAAATAATGGTTTCGTTGATGTACGGATAGATCGTGATTTCTTCGCCGGTGTAGGTGGCTGCGCCCACAAAATACGGGCCGCCTGTCTGCAGGTTGATGGACATGCCAACCAGATGACGGCTGCACGGTTTGGCGTCACCGATCAGGCGCTCCAGCTCCAGATAGGTTTCTTCTGTTATGCCCTGGTCCTGCACGCCAATATCCAGACGGAACGTCCCCGGCGTTTCGCCGGTCTGCCACCACTCAATGATGCGGATCAGGAAGCCAAACGGCTCCACCACACGCCGCACGGCGCTGGTTGTCCCCTTGTGCTGATGGATATAAAAAGCGTCCTGCACAACGCGGCGCTTGACGCTTTCTGTCCAGCTCTCATCCCAGCGGTCAACAGAAAACGCCCAGGCCAGATAAGGCAGGAATCTGATCGGACAGGTTGCCGGATTCCACAAATCACGCAGCGATACCTGCAGATCGGAAATCCCGCTGCAGGTCTGCGCCAGTCGGCGCTCAAGCGGCGACGAACCCGGCGGAAACAGGCTATTCATCCGTGCCCCCGTTGATGATGCTCCATTCAGTACAGGATGCCGCCTGCGTCTTATCCAGCACCACATCACCCTGCGGGGACGCCAGCTCCACACGCTGGACGCCCTCCACATGCAACGCGGCATAAATGGCACTGCGGCGGATATCACGTCCCAGCCGCGTCTGACTGGCGATGTATTTCTGCAGACTGGCTTTTGCTTCTGCCATCACCGGCTCAGCCTCCGGCCCCGGATAAAGGAAGATCGTTGCGTCCACGCTGTACGGAATAATTTCAGCGCTGCGCACCGTCAGGCGGTCTGCCACCGGGCGAACCTTTTCACTGTTAAGCGCCTGTTCAACCACTGCCAGCAGGTCAGCCCCTGCCGTACCATCACCCTCGCGGCTCAGTACGGTAAGCACCACCTCAGCCGGTGCAGGACTGGTTGCGCTGGCATCAGCCACGCGCCCGTCGGCGCTTCTGGCGTGGAACTCATAGGCTCCCGTCGGCCCTGCAACGGACAGCCCCTCAAATGCTGCAGGAATGCGCTGGCGTAATGCTTCATCACTTTCCATCACTGCGGCGACCGGCGGCACCGCGTCATTATCGGCAGGGACTACTGTCAGGCGCTTCACATTGCAGTTACCTGCCAGTTGTTCAAGGTCATTTCCCATGGAATAGGCCACCATGACCGCCTGCGCAGCCTCATTAATACGCTGGCGCAACAGGATTTCGCGGTAAGTATTTTCCTGCAGCAGTTTGGTGACGGGTTCTGACTCCAGCGCTAACGTGCGCATAACGGCTTCCTGTTCATCAGCCGGATGGAGGGCCACAAAGGCGGCCTTGCGTTCTGCCAGCAATGCCTCAAAGTCCGGCACTTCCACAATCTGCGGCGGCGGTAGCCGGGAAAGGTCAATGACTGCCATTGTCTGCTCCTGTTGATACGGAAAGGGAAACCGGTGCGCCGTTATTGCCGTGTCCGGTAAGTTCAACCACCATAGAGCCGTCAAAATTACCGTTGATAGTGATGGAGTCCAGCGTAAGGCGTGGTTCCCAGCGGTTCAGCGCCACATAGACCGCAGACATAATCTGCAGGCGCAGCGCCGGGTTCTGCGGCTGGTCAATCAGGGCAGACAGCAGGGAGCCATATTCCCGGCGGGCAAGACGGCTGCCCTGCGGCGTCAGGAGAATATCCCGCACCGACTGGCGCAGATGGTCTGTATCTGCAATGGCCTGCCCGTCATTCCTGCTCATACCGATATACAACGTCATACCGGACCTCCCGTGTTAGCGCTGCCTTTCAGAACACCAGTATGCTCATGGTCATCAACTACGATCCCGTTGGAACTCATCGCGCCGCCGCCCTGAGTGACGCCACCATTGATCACCACCTCGCTGTTAATGCGCGTGGTGTCAGCCTCCACCACAAACTCAGCGGTTTTGAGGGTGATATTATCCGCCGCTTCGATCACCATAGATTTGATACCCCGAACATGCCATCGTCCGGTGGCGGATTCATACTCAAACCAACCCCCGTCCGGGTACTCCGTCACGCCGCCGTCCACAGAATCCGACGGCGGCGGAAACTGATTAGAGTAGATGGCAGGCAGCACAAATGCGGTTTCCAGATTGCCGCCCATGCTCAGCACCACCACCTGCTCATCCGGCGACGGACACCACCATGTACGGGCACCACCGGCACGCAGCGTCAGCCAGTTAATCCAGTTGGTTTCAAGTTCGCCTACTTTCACCCGGCACAGCCATTTCTTCCGATCCACTTCGGTCACGATGCCGGTGCGGATCAGATTGGTGATAAGGCGCATGATTTCGGTAAGTTGTGCATTCATAAAGCCATAATGCAAGCTGATTCAAACAACTGTTATCGAAGGTATTTGTATGGTGAACAAGACAATTTATCCTTATGATTACGTCCACATCACCTCATGCGCTAAGAGAGTAAAAATGAATCACAACAAAGATGAGATTATCGGGCAGTTGAACGAACTCAAACGTCGACTGTTGACCGAAGTTGTTGAGGCCTACTCAACTCGCGGGACCGAATTTGGCGGAAACAGATACGAAGCATTAAAAAGAAAAACAAGAGAAGTACTAGATAGCTACTTACCTGGAGAGTCAGCTCGCTTTGATCAGAGCCTTGTTAGCTATTCATTTTCAATGTTGAGTCGTTGGGAAGATGTTGGCTTATGGTTTTTAAAAGGTTCTGGCGGAAAATATGCGGCTTACATTGACTCATTGATTATGGACATTGAAAGTGGAGAATATGTTCTTCCAGATAATCAAGACACCCAAAATAATGAAGAAGTGCCTCTTTCTACCCAACAGAACAATCGCGTTTTTATTGTGCATGGACATGGAGAAGCGGTCAAAGAAAGGACTGCTCGGTTTGTTTCAAAACTAGGATTGGAGCCTATAATTCTTCATGAGCAAGCGAGTAGAGGTAAGACGATAATTGAGAAGCTCGAACATTATACTGATGTAGGCTTCGCTTTAGTACTTTATACCGAAGATGACCTTGGGAATACCGCAAGTGAGGCTGAGAAAGGTACTCTTAACCCCAGAGCCAGACAAAATGTTGTTTTTGAGCACGGTCTTTTGATCGGGCTCCTTAGTCGAGAACGAGTAATGCCAATTGTTGATGGCAATGTCGAATTGCCGGGTGATATAAGTGGAGTGGTATACATTAGTGACAACGCCTGGCAGCTTACAGTTGCCAAAGAATTGAAATCCGCTGGTTATGAAATTGATCTAAACGACGCCTTTTCATAGGATTGTAAATCAGCCGCTAAGAGCACTAATTATTGTATCTATCAATTGGTTTTCAAAATCCTTTGAATAGCCAAGCAACTCACGGCGGGTATAGACCACCTCAGGCCCGCCTTTCTTAACTCGGTCCCGCAATCCATAATGATGCACCCGCGCAATACGTTGCACCTTACCCTCAAACTGCACGCTGGCAGAGTCCGCCTTGGCTGCAGTTTTCAGGTATTTCGCCGTGCGCAGCTTCGAAAACATCTGCCGCTTGATACGCCCCTTTTTTGTTCGGGCCGTAACTTTTCGCGGCTCATAGCCGCTGCCATCAGGATTACGCTGCAGCCTGATGTTCTGCTGCTGCGTCCGGCGCAGCTGTTGCGCAAGTTGCCGCATCATACGGCTACGTGCTGCAGGCTCCAGATTTGCCAGCAATGCCGTCAGCCAGTCATCCACCCAGTGCAGTTCATCCACGTTTCACCATCCACATTTCTTCTGGTTCGTCAGGTTCTGGCTCCGCCTCAACTGTCGAGATTCCACCTTCGGTACTGACCAGTACACGCTCCGTCAGTTGCAGATTCAGACTGATATCGCATACATCATTGCGCAGAATATCCACTTCAAAGGTGAACAGTTTTTCGCGCAGCTCCGGGTTGTTGATGGCGTCCGGCTGGTTTTCTCTGAGCCACAACAACACGGGAGCCATCAGCAGATTCTGGTCGCCGCTGAAATCCTCGATCACCACGTTCAGGGTGTAGCGGTATTCCCATGACATAGAGCTGGCACCAGTTGCCACCAGTGAGCCGTTATCAACGAAAAGGTGCAGCTTATCCGGGTTGTTGCGGACATACGCCACCGCTTTATTCAGGGCGCTGCGCAGGGACTGCGGTTTGTTCACTATTTCGCTCCTGACACGCAACTATCGTGTCGACTTTGTCAGCACAGACCGCCCAGGCGGCCTCTGTTTCATCCAGCGCCGCATTCAGATCACCGTTACTGCGCGGCGCTGACCTCTCCAGGCGGCACTGCGTCACTCTGGGACAGCCATTCACGGTAAGCTGCACCTCCGGCAAGGGCCGGACGTTCGCGCAGCCTGATAATGTCAGCAGGCAAAGGAGTATCAGCCCAGCGGCGCAAATCCTCGTTTTCACGTTTCAGTTCCTCGATCCGGCGCTGGCGGCTTCGCAGCAGTGCTGTGGTATGTTCCGCTGCCGCATAAAGCCGCGTCTGCTCCCGGCTGTTGGCTTCGGTCAGGATGGACAGGCCAATCAACTGACTGTTTTTCTTCGTCAGTTCCTGCGTTTTGCTTTTCAGCACCGCTCCCTGCGTCTCAATGGTGTGACTGGCATTGTTAAGCCGCCACGACTGCCAGCCCAGCGCAACAAGAACCAGCGCCAGCCCTAACACCAGTGCGCGATTCATTCCCGCAATGCCTTTAATTCATCCTTGATTGCTAAGCCAATGGCAACGGTAGATACATAAACCAGCCCCGTCAGTTTCCACCCGGCAAGCAACATCACAAAGGCAACAGCCAGGCGCAGATACCAGGTGAGAGTGATTGCGTCCATCACCCTAAATACCCTGCCCAGCAGGAATCTGACCTTTAGCCGGTCATTACCTGTCAGAGTGCAGGAATAAAGCCCGGTAAAGCAGACCAGAGAAAACGAGGCAAACTCAAACCACATGATCAGCGCCAGCGGGAAAAGCGCATGGGAGGCAGGGAAAGTCACATCAACCATCACAAGAAGCGCCAGAACCGAAAGCGGCAGCCAGTAACTTTTTAACCATTTCATTTCAGGACGCTCCTTTTAAGCACCAGGCCAGTTCCCGCGCGCGGCGGTTCTCCAGACCTTTATTTTTCACACCGTTAACGTAAATCCAGCGCGGTAGCTGGTTGCATGCCAGCCACCACTGCTGGCGATTGATATATGACACCATGGTTGACCTGCAGATCGCGCCGGTCCCCACATTGAAACCAATACTCACCAGAGCATCGTAGACATGTTGCGGAGGCTTAACCGTCAGGCAGGCGTCCAGCCTTTTTTCAGTCAGCAGCACATTGTTTATTAACCCCTGCGCCGCCTGCCGTTCCGTGATAGTTTCCCCCGGTACCACCCCGGATGTATTGCCAATTCCGTCAGTCCAGATACCTGCGCTGCACTGATACGGCTGCAGACGGCATCCCTCGTAATCGGCAATCAGTTTCAACCCTTCAACGGAGGTTTTTAGCGACTGAAAACCGGGCAGCGTGGCGGCGACAGCCAGCACAGCCCCGACAAGGCAGCGCTTAACGATTGAAGGATTCATATTCCCCCCGTGAAATTTTGCCATCGCGCAGCAACCTGAAAGACTGGTGTTTGTAGTACCAGTTGATAGCCAGCATCAGCACACCAATCAACACGCCGCCAACCGTTGATGCATCCTTGAGCGACAGATCGCCCAGCCATGCCAGCAGTACGGCGATGCAGTAAGTAATAAAGGCGCTGATTCGTTCAAGCGTCATAATTCAGTCCCATAGCTGGACGGTCTGCGCCGTGGTTGACGCCGTAATGTCCGGCAGCTCCACCTGCAGCCCGTGCGGTAAAAATGGGCCGTACTCTGCCAGCCCCGGATTTGCCTTCAGAACCTGCTCAGTGACCCCCTGCGTGCGCCCGTAATGACGCCAGCAAAGCGCGTCCACCGTGTCATACTGATGCGCACGCACTTTCATCAGATAAGCTCCACCGTACAGTGCGGCGCATCCTGCACCCGGCTGATGGCCCAGCGGGCATCACGCCACAGATCACCGCTGGCCTCCGCCAGCTCCTCCCCCCGTTTCACACCTGACGCCGTGGCGTCATAGTCCTGATAACGCTCATTGAGTACGGCACGCGTCCAGCAAAAAACGGCGTTATGGTAGTGCCGGATACGCTCGCTTTTACCGTCCAGCATGTCCGCCGGAACCTCAGCCAGTGCCCGCCAGCCCAGCAACTGCTGGCGGTTGCGGAAGTCGTACAGCTCAGCGTTAACCTCAGAAATAGCCGTCAGCACAACCTGCTTTAAACGCGGCTGCGTCACCGTGCCGTCAGTTCGCATCACACTGCGAAATTCCGACAGGTCCACATCAGGCCAGAACGGCGTATTTTTGATGACCTCCGCCTGTTCCGGTACCTGTTCGGGCGCAACAAACTTCATGCGGCTTTCTCCTGAATAAGTGGGCGGTGGACGGAATTTTGATGTGGCAGTGCCTTTCGCCATCCCGTGCCGCCCGTGCGCGGGGCACGTTCGTTAGCGGCTGTCATTGCGCAGTCTGCGCTCCAGCTGCTGCTTTTCTTTTTTCACACCGCAGCGGGGATCAAGCTGCAGCGCATGGGTAAGGTGATTCAGAGCAGACGCCGGGTTGCTTTCGCTCAGTACAGCGCCGATGGCTTTATGCAGGCGCGCCCGCGACTGGTCCGGCATATCCAGATCGGTGGTCAGGTCCAGCGTCTGCAGAAGCAGATCGGCATCAAAACCGGCAGCGGCAAGCAGAGCGCTTTGCGCCGCGTCTGCCATTTCTTCTGCCAGCACGGTCTGCACGTTACGGTTGCCCAGCGGCATCACCCAGCCATGGCGCAGCGCATGGCGCCCGATTTCGAGCGCACCGGCATAATCACCGGCGTCGATACGCCACAGCATCACGTACATCAGCACGTCATCCTGCTGTGCACCTCCGGCTGCCAGCACGCCCTCCGCCCAGGCGGAGTATTTCGGTAGCAGTTCCACCTTGATTTCCGCCTTTTTCACCGTGGACTGGATGCCTTTAAGCCGGCGGCGATCTTCTGCCAGTTGCAGCAGCATCAGGTCATAACCCGACGCATGGCGAACACTGCCGCCCTCACGGGCGGCCTGTTCGGCCTGAATGCGCAGGCGGTGCTGCCGTGCGGGACTCAGGCTCATGCGTTACTCTCCGTTTCCTGATTCTGCGGCTGCTGCAGGTGCGGCTGGCGGGGTGAAGTCACCTATTACGATGTTTTCCACCAGTGCCGCGCAGCGGTAGTCCTCGACCACATACGCCTCGTTGACGGATTCAAAGTTTTCAATCCGATCACGTTTCGGGTTGTCGATGACAGAACGGCGGCGGGTGTCTACCTGCCAGTAGATGGACAGGTTATCCAGTCGGGTGATCAGCAGCGCATTTGCCGGGAAGTAAGGCGCACGAACCGCCTGCAGACCGCCCATGCGCTTCTGGCTGATGATCAGATCGGCTACAATTTTTTCGCTATTGTCCTGGTCTTTGTTGACCAGCGGGAAATACTTGTCAGACAGCAGTTCACGTCCGCAGACCACTACCAGATCGTCATCATCCTGATAAACCACGTCGATCAGTTCATTGACCGCATCCATCACCAGCGCGTCCAGATTTTCGTAGCCTCCCTCATCCAGTTTTGAGGCTCCTTTACCCACTTTCACCGCGCCTTTGGTGGTTACGCCATCTTTGGTGGTACTGCCCATGACGCTATCCGGTGCATCTTCACGGATTTTCTGTAGCCAGCCCGTTAAAGCCGATCATGATACGGTCCAGCGCCTGACGCTTGATGATGGCGTTACGGATACGCACCTGGAAGTCCTGGAATTTCGCCCACAGGTCCAGTTTTGCGTAGGTCAGCACCGTATCAAAGTTGGTCTGCTCGCATTTGTATTCCACGTCCTCCATCACCATTGGATCGGTCGGCTCACGATCCTGCTTGGTCGTATCCGTGGTCCCGGCAACAGTGCTGCCCACGCCCAGCCCCAGCAACTGACCTGACTGCTCATCGACGGGGGAAATGTTAATGAGCGTCAGGAATGCGGCGGACTGCTGGATCTCATCTTCCAGCGTCTGTTGCACGGACGGCTCCACGGTGAACTTGCTGGACAGTTCCTCAACTTCAACACCGTTCAGGCGCGCCAGCTGCTGCAGGTAAGCGTTAAAGGCAAATTTGGTATTCTTTTTCATCGGGTTTTATGCTCCATCAGCAATTGGTCAGGGTGCCTGCCGGTGCGTCACCGCCCGGCGCGCGCTGGCGGTAATCCTTGCGGCTGTCTTCGCGGCTCAGCTGCTGCTGTAACTCGGCAAAGGCGGTCTGCTGTTTCTGCAGGGAGGACTCCAGCTCAGAAAGGCGCTGGTCCTGTTCGGACAGGGATTTGTCAGTGCGCTCGCTCAGGATCTGCTGCTCAGTAGCGACCAGCTCCACGGCTTTATGCACATCAGAGAATCGCGCATCGTCGGTCTGCTCTTTTTTGGTGAACAGCGCGGTAACGCGGGCAAAGAGGGACGGCTTTTCGTCCTGGGCTTCTTCCAGTTCGATCTGCGTTTCTTCGGCAGCGGTAAACAGGTTTTCAGGGTTCTGCTTACGGTTCGCCAGCGGGTTATGCGCGGCGCTGGCGCTGAATGCCAGCATTTCAGTGCCGAGGCTCGCCGGATCGTCAGTCGCCGCCAGTCCCACAAGATAGGCTTTACCGGTGTCGGCAAACTTCGGGCTGACCTCCATGGAGGTAAACAGCTTCTGGCCTTTTTTCACCAGTGCCACCAGGGAGTCCGTCGGTTCAACATCGGCGTAAAGTGCCATCTTGCCCGCCAGCGGACCGTCCTGGATTTCTTCTGCAACCAGCGCCGTCACTTTGCCGTAACGGTTGAAGGCACTGTCCGGGGAATAAGACTTGATATGCTCCAGGTTAATCAGCGCGGTATAGACCGTCGGGTTGTAGCTGGCAGCCATCTGTACCAGCCATTCACGCTGGATCTCGCGTCCGTCGGTGGTGGCACCTTCCACCCCGATACGGAAACGCTTTGCTTTCACTGTCATGAGCCGTGCTCCGTTAGAAATAACTTACTGGAGTCTTATGTTTGCGGTGATGGGGGGAGTGAGACAACGCGCTGTATTTGTACGGTAAACCACACAAACCGCAGCCGGGGAAAGCCGCCATCCAAGGCCGTATGTTTGGGCCATGAACACGACACTGACCCCCGCAGACCTCGATCCCCGTCGGCAGGCCATGCTGCTGTACTTTCAGGGATACCGCGTAGCCCGCATTGCTGAAATGCTGGGCGAGAAAGTAGCAACCGTTCACAGCTGGAAGAAGCGCGACAAGTGGTGCGACTATGGGCCGCTGGATCAGATGCAGCTCACCACCGCCGCACGTTACTGCCAGCTCATCATGAAGGAGCAGAAAGAAGGGAAAGACTTCAAGGAAATTGACCTGCTGGCGCGCCAGTCAGAGCGTCACGCCCGTATCGGCAAATTTAACGACGGCGGGAACGAAGCAGATTTAAACCCGAAAGTAGCCAACCGTAACAAAGGTCCGCGCAGGCAGCCGGAAAAGAACGTTTTCACCGACGAACAGATCGAAAAGCTGGAAGAAGTCTTCCACGCCTCTATGTTCGACTATCAGCGTCACTGGTTTGAAGCTGGGAAAACAAACCGCATCCGCAATCTGCTCAAATCGCGCCAGATTGGCGCCACGTTTTATTTTGCCCGTGAAGCACTAATTGACGCCCTGCTGACCGGACGCAACCAGATTTTCCTTTCTGCCAGTAAGGCACAGGCGCACGTTTTTAAGCAGTACATCATCGACTTTGCCAAAGAAGTTGAGGTGGAGCTGAAAGGCGATCCCATGGTGCTACCCAATGGCGCAGCATTGTACTTCCTCGGCACCAACGCCCGTACGGCGCAGAGCTATCACGGCAACCTGTACCTTGATGAATATTTCTGGATACCGAAATTCCAGGAGCTGCGCAAGGTTGCCTCCGGTATGGCCATTCACAAGAAATGGCGACAAACCTACTTTTCCACGCCGTCCAGTCTGACCCACAGCGCCTATCCGTTCTGGTCCGGCGCGCTGTTTAACCGGGGCCGCGCCAAAGCGGACAAGGTGGATATTGACCTGACCCACAGTAACCTTGCGCACGGCCTGCTCTGCCCTGACGGACAGTACCGCCAGATCGTCACCGTGGAGGATGCGGTGCGCGGCGGCTGTAACCTGTTCGACCTCGACCAGCTGCGCATGGAGTACAGCCCGGACGAATACCAGAACCTGCTGATGTGCGAATTTATTGACGATCTGGCGTCAGTATTCCCGCTCAGCGAGCTGCAGGCGTGCATGGTGGACAGTTGGGAAGTCTGGACCGATTTTCAGGCGCTGGCGCTGCGCCCGTTTGGCTGGCGAGAAGTCTGGATCGGTTACGACCCGGCGAAAGGTACACAGAACGGTGACAGCGCAGGCTGCGTGGTTATGGCGCCGCCCACTGTACCGGGCGGAAAGTTCCGCATTCTGGAGCGTCATCAGTGGCGAGGGATGGATTTTCGCGCCCAGGCGGACGCTATCAAAAAGCTGACGCAGCAGTACAACGTGACCTATATCGGCATCGACTCGACCGGCGTCGGGCACGGTGTTTATGAGAATGTAAAAGCGTTCTTTCCCGCTGTCCGGGAGTTTGTCTACAACCCCAATGTTAAAAACGCCCTGGTGCTCAAAGCATACGACATTATCAGCCACCGCCGTCTGGAGTTTGACGCCGGGCACACCGACATTGCGCAGTCCTTTATGGCTATCCGCCGCGCCACAACCGCCAGCGGCAACCGCCCTACCTACGAAGCCAGCCGCAGCGAAGAAGCCAGCCACGCAGATTTGGCATGGGCAACGATGCACGCACTGTTTAACGAACCGCTGCAGGGCGAATCCGCCAATACCAGCAACATTGTGGAGATTTTTTGATGAGTGAACACGACGCCCTGACCAGCACCGCGCCAGTGCAGGAGGCCGAACAGCAGAAGAATACAACTCACGCCGAAGCGTTCAGCTTTGGCGATCCGATCCCGGTCCTGGACCGCCGCGAACTGCTGGACTATGTGGAATGCGTACAGATGGATAGATGGTATGAACCACCGGTGAGTTTTGACGGGCTGGCACGGACCTATCGCGCCGCCGTACATCACAGCTCGCCGATTGCCGTCAAACGCAACATTCTGACCAGCACATTTATCCCACATCCGCTGCTGAGCCAGCAGGCGTTCAGCCGCTTTGTGCAGGACTATCTGGTATTCGGTAACGCCTATCTGGAGAAGCGCACCAACCGCCTAGGCGGCACTCTGTCGTTGGAGCCATCACTGGCGAAATACACCCGCCGCGGAGTAGATCTAGACACATACTGGTTTGTGCAGTATGGCATGACAACGCAGCCGTATGAGTTCACCAAAGGCAGCATTTTTCACCTGATGGAGCCGGATTTGAACCAGGAGATTTACGGCCTGCCGGAATACCTGTCCGCTATCCCCTCCGCCCTTCTGAATGAATCCGCAACACTGTTCCGCCGGAAGTACTACATCAACGGCAGCCATGCGGGTTTCATCATGTACATGACCGACGCAGCACAGAATCAGGAGGACGTGAACAATATCCGCCAGGCCATGAAAAGCGCCAAAGGACCGGGTAACTTCCGCAACCTGTTTATGTACTCACCTAACGGGAAAAAGGATGGTATCCAGATAATTCCGTTGTCAGAAGTAGCTGCTAAGGATGAGTTTCTGAACATCAAGAATGTGAGCCGTGATGACATGATGGCGGCACATCGTGTACCGCCACAGATGATGGGGGTTATGCCGAGCAATGTTGGTGGGTTTGGGGATGTCGAAAAAGCCAGCCGTGTATTTGTACGCAACGAATTAATGCCCTTGCAAAAAAGGCTACAAGAGTTGAACGACTGGCTTGACGAAGAAGTAATTAAATTCACTCCCTATATACTTGCGGAAGAATAATTTCGAATCTATTTGTTTCTTCTTTGCTCACGCCTTGCTCTGGCTTCAACAAGGCGTTGAGGCTCAGTATAAAGCCGTTCTAAAAAAAGGTAGGCAAAATCTTCAAGGTCTTCAGCCGCTGCTTTATCCAAAATACCCTCATGCGCACCATCATTTCCATCATCTTTGACACATTCAGCCAACCCTCTCAAAGACTCAGGCAAAAGATGATTATCAAATAACCACTCCATTCTTAATCCTAAGCTTCTTTTTATTTTCTGAGCTGGACCTTGTTCGCCATCCGGAACCAAATCTTTTGTCGCATAATCCAGACAAAGTCTAAACATAGTTGCCGCAGCATTATAGCAGCCAATAGCCAAGCATTTAGCTCCTTCCTCATACGCATTATTTATATGATCAGGTAAGAACTCAGGCGGTTCCTCCACAGCTAAATCTGCTGGAGATATAGTTCTGCCTACTTCAGCTACATCCCTAAAATTTAAGTTCAAATTTGCCCAGTTGTATCCATCTAAAGTTTTATTTACTTGTCTTGGTCGGCACAGAAACATAGTTGTTTTACGACACTCCCGACAAACACAATAGACTTCATATTCGTATACTTTTTCGCCTCCCAGCTTTGAATAAACTTTACAGCAATTCAGCCCATTAACATCAAAAGTAATTTTTTGTGATCCGCATCTTGGACAATCATCTACAAACGTCGCCAATCTAGCTTCCCCCCAATTCGTAAAACCTACACCTGGCCATCAAACGTCAAAGAATTAAAACCTGTCCTATTTGATACCACAAAATCACTATTTCAACTATGATCGCGCGCTCGTATCCCCGCCACGCCTGCCCGCTTTATGTAGTGGTTTTCATGCACCTGCATGATATAAGCAAAAGCCCGCCAGAACTGGCGGGCTTCAGCAATCACGATACTAAAATGATCATGCGATTTCACGCGCGATGTATGCAATTGCGTGCATGATATGTCTTTGTAATACTCTTCACCTTAATCAAAGGAATACAACCTTTCTAACAACAAACAATCTTTCTGTTTGTTGTACAAGCATTTACCAATTCGGGTAGCTTTTCTGAAACTCTTCACACCACTTTCTTAGCGTTGATGAACGTCTCATTGCAGTATTCTCGCTAAGTGAAGGACAGTTTTCCTTCAGAAATGCTTGTGCAGTCTCCGGCTTAACCTCCATTAAATTCTCAGCCTGCGACCACAATATCCAAGCCCAACCGCAGTAACTTGCTTCGAAACACTTAGCTAAAATAGATAATTTTCTATCATCTTTTGCTTCTGCAACTTGTTGCCCCACAGCGGTCATCGTGCCATTAGCTTCGAAGAGTCCTAGCAATCTAGAGGCATGTTTGTAATATGCAACATGCCTTTGCTCCGTATGCAAACTCATCGGAGTTATTTCTTTACCTTCCCAAGCCAACTTAACTAAAAGAAAAATTTTATTAATATCATTAGCTTGAGGAACTTGATAGCTTGTAACATATTGAGATGCAATTCTAGTCAATTGCGGTAGGTAAAAAGCAGCATCAGTTTTATTAATGCGTATAACTGTTTCCTGATTGGCGTTATCTTTCACTTCAAAATTACTACTTTCTTGTAAGATACTGTTTAACAGAGAAACAAAAGCTCTAATATCAATTTCTTTTCTTTGCATAAAGGAATGAATATCTTCTCTCCTATGCATTCTTGCAACTAACTCTCCAAACACTCCATTAAATTCATTCATGTGCTCAGCAGAGAAAGATAGTATAAATGAACCAGGCCTTGCTGATATTGGTTCAATACCACCACTTTTGATATTTATTGTATCCAAGAATGATTTATATAACGAACTAAAATTATCAAAAAGTTTTGTGACCTGATCTAATTTTGGACTAGAACCACTAACTGTCTTAGAAATTCTTACTTCATGTGTAGCAATCACCATCTGTGATTCATTACTGGCTCTTAGACCTGCCGGTGTTACTTCAGATATGAACAACCCTTCACGAGGTAATTTGTATTTTTCTAAATCACTCTTCGTAAGAGAAATCCACTTTTCACTGTAAGAATCAAACATTATATCCAATTTAAAAAAACTGGATTGCTCTTGCTTTAAGAGTAAATCTCTAATATCAATCTCTCTGTTTTCAAGTCGATTCAAACGCAGACGTGAGATAGGTATAATTAACCAACCTTCGTATAATTCTGTTTCTTCAAGCCAGTAAGCAACAAAGTATGAGCCGACTTCATTTTCTAGAGAGAAAAGCCTTGGTTGCTCGTAGAACTCATACACATTAAGCATTGAAAGAGTTCCAAGGGCTGGGCTTTTTGTAAATATGCTTTCCATATAGAACCTTATGCAAAATGATTGTGAATTCCACAACCAACCTTGAGCCACATAGTATAATGAGAAGGGCCTCTTGTTTTTTTCATTTTCCCCATGAAGGTCTTCAACTCGCCTTTTGCAACCAACCTATCACCAAGCGTGTTAGGAAATTTTTCTTTGACATCAGCCGCGGCCATATGTGTATCGAAAAATGAAGCGCCAAAAACATTAATTTTGTCCTCATCGCTCAGTCGAGGATTACGGTGACGATTAGGAAACTCTTCATGGGTACTTGCGAAACAGTCAATTTGAGGTGGCAAAACTTTAACTAATCGGTAAAAAACCCCTTGCGTATCAACAGCATTGAGTGGGGGAACTCCTGGCGGATAGTAGCCAGGCCAACTTAAAGACGTTAGATTAGTTTGTACAGGTTTTGCCATGATCTCAATCCTTAACCATTAGCACGCTCAGCATTAGAGCCAAAATAAGAGGCCTCCGAATTTACCAAACTTTTTCAAAACAGAATATCTGTTCAAATGTACACCTAATTAGTAACTCATCAATCATTCGAAATCATAGACTGGCTGTATTCATGGCTGCGGATTTTCGCCATGAGTTCGTCAGTCAGCTCTGACACCCACTGGATAGCCAGCCGCTTTTCTTCGTCACTGCACTCACTAGCCGCTACAAGCTTAATAAAAAAATCAATGCGCTGGAGCTTCAACGACTCCAAAAGATAGTCCTGCATCTTCCCTCCTATCACGACCACGGATACACAACACCTGTATTTATATCCACTGTTTATATATACAGTATACTTCTGATATTCAAATGTAAAATATATTTTATCCGTCAATGAGAACACTCTGACGCAGGTCATTAAGAGCATGAATTGTTAAAGCCTTGTGGTCAGTACCACTGACGCCATTTGTCATCTTCCTGCAGCCGGTGGTTACGGTAAAAAATACGCAGCCCGGCACCTGACGGAATGCTGCCGCCGCGCAGAAGCAGGTCAACCTGTGACTCACTGCCATCGAACCCTCTGGAACTCAGTTCTGCTTCAAGCTGCAGGCGCTGCTGTTCCGAAATGTTCTGTTTGTATGTTTTCTTCCTCTTAGGTTTGACCAGCCTTAGCCGCGCGGTAAGTTCCCGGCGTTCCTTCTGGCTCATGCTGTGGAGGTAATCATGCAGTTCCTTCTCATTCATGGTTTTAATGTCGGGTAGATCCCCCCCTGCCTGGTTCAAATTTTCAACAGGGGGACAGTTATTGCCACGAGTCCAAGGGGCGCAAGCGCCCTGGTCGGCTGCCGC